>Ga0315298_1004078_pt1 | contig 22317 bp, 1 predicted proteins | sample WHS_1_MG_FD_203077 | JGI IMG/M metagenome (GOLD analysis project Ga0315298, IMG submission 203077) | Extremophilic microbial mat communities from Washburn Hot Springs, YNP, Wyoming, USA - WHS_1_MG | ecosystem: Environmental > Aquatic > Thermal springs > Hot (42-90C) | place: USA: Wyoming...
CTGTCTCAGCGAGTTGGTTGAACATATCCTCCTTAAATTTCTGCAGTTGTCTGATTATCTGGTTTTTCTGCTCTTCATACATCTTGCTCTCAAATGCTTTGGGCACCTCTATTTTTAATTCGTCAACGACCGTTTCCATATCCCTTCTGAAATCAACTGCTTTTCCTGGCGGGAACCTCAGGCATTTTGGTGTATCGGGATTTGAAAAGTTGTAAACATAGCACCAGTCATCAGGCGTAGCCCGTTTTTCCGCGAGTTTTTTTACTGCCGCTTCAACTGATGTTGTTCGTCCGCTTCCAGGGATACCGGCAACATAAATGTTGTAGCCGTCTTCAGGGATTGAAAGGCCAAAATCAAGGGAGCGCACCGCGCGCTCCTGTCCAACAACTCCATCCACCGGCGTTATATCAGCAGTGCTTTCACATCCGAGCACACTCGCATCGCACACAGCGCGAAGTTTTTCCGCAGGTAATTGCTGGCTTGCCATGTTGCCTCCGGTTTTGCATGCTATAATCTCTCAGTTACCATTATACCAATTTTTGTTATTTTTGCGAACACACTGTCGCAAAGAATAGAAATGTTCGCTGGCAGAAAAAGAAAAAACGATTTTTCCTGTCAGATTAGTTTGATGCCGAAAATACCACTTTGGTTCATAATTTAGAATTTTATTTCTTGATGGATTCAACCATTGTTTTCTGTTATGGGAGGCAGAAATGACTTCAAAGGCAGCGCTTCTGCTAAAGAAGCAAAAATTCGTTATTGAAGAGATTAAACTACCTGATTGCAGGGATGATGAAGCGCTTGTAAGGATTCGCGCAATCGGAGTATGTGGTTCAGACGCGCACTACTTCAAGAACGGCAGAATCGGAGACCAGATTGTTCCGGATAAATTTATTATCGGCCATGAGGCGGCAGGAGAAGTTGTAGAAGTCGGAAAAAAAGTAAAAAATGTAAAGGCAGGAGACAGGGTTGCTATTGACCCGGGTATAAGTTGCGGTGTCTGTGAATTCTGCATCACCGGAAGACCAAACCTATGCCCGGATGTGAAGTTTCTTGGCACTCCGCCGATTGTAGGTGCATACCGCGAGCATATTGTGATGCCTGCCAGAAATCTGGTGAAACTTCCTGAAGGTGTGGGATTTGAAGAAGGAGCGCTTTCAGAGCCGCTTGCAATCGGAATATATGGTGTGCGTCTTGCTGGTTTTATGGCAGGAAGTGATGCAGCAATACTTGGCGCAGGCCCAATAGGCCTTTCAGTTCTTTTTGCCTGCAAGTCAGCCGGAGCGCGCAGAATTTTTGTAACTGAACTGATTGGTGAACGGGTTGCCATGGCAAAAAAACTCGGAGCGGACTTTGTATATCTTGCGCACGAAACCGACATTGTGAAGATGATAATGAAAGAGACCTGCAATAAGGGAGTAGATTTTGCATTTGAATGCGCTGGCGAACAGGAGACAATTTCCCGGATGATTGAAGTTGCGAAAATCGGAGGAAACGCAGTGATATTCGGTATTCCAGAAGCAGATACGATTTTCTTTGACCCGCATGTTGCAAGGCGGAAACAACTGCCTATCCTTTCAGTCAGACGCTCTGCCTTTACAACAGAAATTGCGCTCTGGATGCTCGCGAAAAGAGAAATTCCATTTGCGTCAATTATTACGCACAGGTTTCCGCTTGAAAAGATACAGGAGGCGCTTGAACTTGTTTCCGAGCGCAGGGATGGAGTTATCAAGGCAATGATACTGCCGTGATGAAAACCGCTTCCATATCGGATAAACTACTTTGAATTGTAGGGGCTTGATTTATCGCCCACATTGCTGTTTTTGTAGGGGCTTGATTTATCAAGCCCGCCGGCATTCACCAAACTGCCTCGGGTCGGATAAATCCGCCCCCTACAAATATCCCACCTCCTACTACAAACTGCCTCGGGTCGGATGAATTCCCAGGTTCTTTGTAGGGGCTTGATTTATCAAGCCCGCCGGCATTCACCAAACTACCTCGGGTCGGATAAATCCGACCTGCTTTAGGGAGGAGGGCTTCCTCCTCCCTAATATCCCACCTTCTACTACTTCGGGTCGGATGAATCCGACCCCTACATTTCAATTTGTAGGGGCTTGATTTATCAAGCCCGCCAGATTGCTTTAGGGAGGAGTGATACCTCCTCCCTAATATCCTACCTCCTACTATTAACTACTCCGGGTCGGATAAATCCGACCCCTACAAATACCACCCCACCGCTAACTGCCTCGGGTCGGATGAATCCGACCCCTACAAATATCCTGCTTCTCACTACTAACTACTTTCGGGTCGGATAAATCCGACCCCTACAAATATGTGCTTGACACACTTGCTCTAAGGACATAAAATAACTACTATATAAAATTGTTGCGAGGGAAAGGTCGCTAATCACTATTACATTGAAGTCCGATAGATACGGTGGACAGCAGGATGTTTTTTTTGGTTTAACTGGCGTCCAAATGTAACTGTGAACCGATTAACATTGTGAGTGAGAATCAGCAGAAGCAAGATATTTGGCAAAGGCGAGCAGGGTAGTACAAAGTAAGAGTTCCTGTGAAAAATGAAAAAAACAAGGACTTGGTCCAAATAATCACCAGGAGCAAAGATGCCTCATGGAATCCTTAACTGGTTTATTGTAATTTTCAAGCAAATATTAAGAAATTTTGTCATCACCCGCAAACGATATGCCTCTTCACCCAGACAATGCACGCACTACCTGCCCATTTTCCTCGTTTTCCTCGCAGCACTATGCAGTCCAGCCATCCCTGTGTATGCAACAATTGCTGGTTCCACTGCCGCGGTTGATGGGACTTATATACCTGGCGGCCATATTCTTCCCAATAGCGGTCTGAAAGCCGTTTTTGGTTTGAGTTTATCGGGAGCGTCTGGTGATACATTTGACTCTCTTGCGCTCACCTTTAACAATATCAACGGTTTTGAGTGGAGCGATCTTAAAGATATTACTAATGCAAATGACCCTAACTATGATGGTGTCCTGCTATATAAAGATACCAACAATAACCATTCTTTTGATCCGGATTACGATAAGCTCATCTCCTGTTCAGTGTCGGTATCAGGGACGACTTTGACACTGACGCTGAACTCCTCCGAGTCACTTGGATCTACCCCAAATGGATATTTCATTGTGATCCAAACATCTTCTACGATTAGCGACGGCGATGCATTTAGTATCACAACTGATAAGATTGGATGGACCCCCAGTGGCGGTGGACACGTTACAGAGACCAAAAGCGTGTATAGCGGAATATCCACCGGAACAATCACCTGCAATCTTCTTGATTACACTTCACCAAGTACTTCCGGACAACTTGTTGATTCAACTACTGGTCAAATAAATATTTCCTGGACGAATTTTACTGGTGCGCCGGTGACTCTACTGGGATATAATCATACAACTGATCATCTTGATACCTCAATTACAGGCACCATCGTTAATAATCCCTCTGGAGTTTCTTCGCCTTACTTATGGGATACAACAAAAAATTATCTTGGGGATATAACAAAAACCTATCCTATTGGGAATTATCAGATTGTGGCGCAGTTGGGTGACTCCTATAATCAATGTATTGCTTCCTATCCTGCCTATGTGACTGTTCCTCCTCCTGTTGTTACTATTACTGCCAAAGACCTGACGGTTGCAAATCAGGGCATACTGCCGGATGCCGCCCCTACTGCAGTTATGGCGCTCAGTTTTAACATACTTCCTTTGAGACCGAGCGTTAACCTGCAAAATGTTTCTCTGCGAATACAGAGTTCTGGTGTGGGTGTGAGAAGCACAGATATTGACTGGATAAGATTGTATGAGGATTCAAACGGCAACGGAGTTTTTGATTATTTTGATTCCCCGATAGCCACGGTCAATCAGCCGCCAATCGACAATACCGATATTAATCTCTCACTGGACTGGCCTATTGTCTATAACAATGTCCCGCGCAATGTATTCGTTGTAATCAAACTGAATTCTCATCTCAGGCATGGGGCTGGTTTTAATGTTTCCTTCTCCAACGCGGATATTACCGATATCTATGTGAGCGGACGATCTTCTATTCCAAATCTAACTGGAGTTGATGAGGGTTCTGCCGGTGATTATGTTCGGACAGGTCCGCCGACAACTACCCATACCATTACCTGCGAAGCGAAGGTTGTTGATGTTTTCTATAGGGAATCCGAGGAATTGTGGTTGTCTGACCCGACCTACCAGGGGCAGGGTCTTCAGTATCCAGACATGAATTTCGTCGCAAAGCAGTACCAGACGTATAAAAACGATTTTTACGGTTTTGGCGGCATTACCATCTCTCCTGAAATGGTTGAGCCGGGTGAGACCAATCCTTTTGGTTATCACTTCTATACCCTGACTGATGCATTGCGATATTCCTATGAGACCACGGCTTCACGGGGCACCCGGTATTATAATTTTGGCTATGCAAACCAGTTCAAGTTTCAGCGAAAGCGCAAGTTGATGCCGATGTCAACTCCCACAGCGGTGCTCGGCATAAAACTGGCAGGAAACGCCGGGTATCAGAGTGGGTCGCTCTATCTTTACCAGGTTACCGTGCAATTCAATGATACATCAGTTTCAAACTTTGACCCACGGACGATGCTTTTCCCGATCGTACCAACGGATCCTAAGCAAAGCGGTGTCGCATTATACGCGGATACAAACAAGAACGGAGTTTTTGATGCCGGTGACCAGCCGGTGTCGTGGGACTTAGTAGAGAGGACGCCGCCATCCTGGTCTCAAGGTACAGGTCAAGGTATTAATCTAATAATGCCGTTTAATGTTATTATCCCGGTAGAAAATAATGCAGATAAAGACAACTACAGTCGTTCGCTAACAGACGGTAGTGAGACGGACAAGCAGGATAGGCATGATACGACGGGTGTTGACTACTTTGTCGTTTTGCGTGCCAGACCTGAAAGCGCCCAGATATGGGAGAAGATTAATTATGGCGCTGATTTTACGGTGAAAGTAAGCGAGATACAGTTCTGGAATTCTGCGATTGGGAACAAGACCAACCCGTCTGCGCTCACACCTTACTTGAAAAACCCCTGCGACCCTTATTCCGATACTGATTATGATAACTCAGGTAAGGGTGGCTGGATTAGTTATGAAACCAGGGAAATCAAGGCGGTTTTTGAGATGCATGATTATACAGGAAGCCGCATCAATCCCGGGGCGAGAAACATACCGGTCATCGGATTGAATGTCGTGGGTGGCTCAGGAATCTATGAAACCCTGCAGTCCATCAAGTTGCGCGTTACTGGTGCTCCAGGTTTTGACCCGAATACAGAACTTGCGGGATATAATGGTTTGAATGCAGTCAGTATCTTCAGAGATGATGGAGCAACCAGCGGAACTTTTGATTCTTCAGATTCTCAGGTGACGCCGGTTATGCTGAGCGGGTGGACGAATGTCAGCGGGAATACCTGGGAAACGACCATCTATCTTCCTGCGGGTTTGTACCTGCCTGAGGATGACACTTCTGCTGCGAACAAGGGTGATGATTTCTATATATGTATTAATACGAGTGATTTCCTTAAATACAACCAGCAACTTGTTTTTGAAGTGCCTGACGGAGGTGTCATATTTGGAACATCTACCGCAAGTTGTCCGGGGTCAGGATTGAAGACCAACGCTTTGAAAAATATCGGAAGCAACTGGGAATATAATTCCAATGACAACAACGCGGATGGAAGAGTTCATGTGGAGTTCTTTGGTGACCATGTAGGGACCGTCTCCAATGACACCATTACCGGAACAAGAAATGCCTGGGCTGACCCCACTGCAATAGATTTAACCTGGTGGACTGTAACGTTCACAAGCGGGGCAGCGGTCGGGAAATCATACCTGATTACCTCAAGCAATGGTACGGATAGATCTTTTACTTGCAACGGGATTAATTTTGGGATCGAGGGCGTTTCGGCGGGAGATGGATATTTACTCAATCCTTACCGGCCGGTTTATGGAAATGTCGGCATCAAGGTGAATGATTTGCTTACTGCAAACGACCGGCTGCCAAAGAGCAGCGGACTTATTCCAGCATTTGCCATTGATATGGCGACAAATGATGCCAACCAGACAGCATACTGGAAATCACTCGTGCTCCAGGTGATTGACGCCGGCCATTCGTCGGGCGAGCAGTGGGCTTTTGATGTGAAAACTGATTTATTGCCGCAGAAGAGCAACAGTACGGCTCCGGTTACCGATACAGTGGCAAGCATTTCAGGCAATACGATTAATGTGACTCCCGGCGGATGGACGACCAATGCATATGTGGGCTGGACGGTCGTCTTTACAAGCGGAGATGCGAAAGGGAAGTCCTATCAGGTTACGAGCAATACCGGAAGTTCTTTTACCTGCAATACCGTCACGAATTTTGATACTGCGGAAAAGGTGAAACCGGGCGACGCCTTCAAATTACTCGATGTGGGAGGATTCGCTCTGTGGGCTGATAACGGTGATGGTACGTTTACCCCTGACACGGACGAACTGATTGCACTGGCTGCGCCACCGAGCCAGGCAGCAGGAGTTCCGACAGAGGATTATATGCGGTATCTTTTTGTTCTGGATTCCGCGCGACAGGTTCCAACCACCTACCAAAGGTATTTTGTTACGCTTTCTACCAGTGCGACAATCAGTAATGGAGATGATTTCTATCTGCGACTGTGGGGTAGTGAAATCAAGCCATGCGTTTCTTATGGGCTTGGATTCCGCGATGGTGATGGAACGGTGGGTGACACAGAAATTACGCGTTATAACGTTACCAGCCACACCGACAACACGGTAACCGTGAAATCGGCTCAATCGGCTCTGGGAGGCGTTCAATCTGACTATAATCAGAACTGGTATCTCCTAATTACGGCTGGAGATACTTCTGCTGTCGGCAGGGTATACAGGATTACCGGCGTGGACCAAACGTTGACGCAGATTACCTGTGCGGAAGGTAATTTCAATGACATAGGTAATTTTAACGAGGTGAGGGTTTTTAAACTCACCAGCACCAACTACACGCAGCACATTTCACCTCTTATTACCTCGTCTGGAGCGATCGCACCGAATCTTGTAATAACCAGACCTGTACCTGGTGGGGATACCACCCCTTCCAATTCATACACGATTCAATGGCAGCCGACCTATGGTGACGGCTTGACGCCTACGATACAACTTTTCTACGATTATGACAATTCCGGTTTTGATGGGACGCAGATTGGATCCGCGATAAATTTGCCGACCGGTCAATCAGGAATCACACAGAGCACAACCTGGGACATCAGTACATTGCCGACCGGGGATTATTATGTTTACGGTATCATTAATGACGGAGTGAATCCCCAGTATACCTCCGCGTACAGCGGGAAGTTGCATATTGACCACCCAAACGTTACCGCAATTACCATTACGGGTCTTGAGCCGACAGGGATAAATACCACTTCTTCCGGGACTCTGGTTATACCTCAGGGCCAGCCGGTGAAGATCCACTATAGAAGCGGTGGGCCTGATGCGGACGACCGTTTATACCTGAGTACGAATGCAACCTGGGATGCACTTGACACACTGCTTTACGAATCTCCGAGTGAATCATCCGGGGAATACACCTATGAGTGGACAATCCCGTCTGCACTGTCGAGCGGGACATATTACATTATTGCCACGCGGGGCGGTTCCTCAACAGCGAGCAATCCCTTTAAGGTTATTATCAACCGCATGCCTGTTGCAACGGTTACGAGCCCGAGCAGCACGAACGAAAGCCCAGATGCGAACGGCATCTACCGCATTCAGTTGGGCATTACGGACGGCGAAGGGGATGCTGAATACTCATTGTACTACACGAACCTGAACTTTGGTTCCTCAATGACATTTCAAGAATTCAACCAGCATGTCACATCCAACGAGATATTCCCGATTACCGGAGCACAGAACCGTTCGTCAGCCAACACCTACTTTGACTGGAATACCTCGTCCCTGCCTCAGGGGTCGTACTATGTGTGGGTGAAGATTACCGACTCTTACTGGACAGGCCTGAGTACCTATGAATTCGTGAAGGGTTCAAACGGTACGGTGAGAGTGTCGCCGACGGCTGGAATTAGAGTGCAGTTCACTTCTCTTGACCTCACGGTTTCCGGGCAGGCAATCCTTCCTAAGAGCGCACCAACGGGTCTCCTGCGGCTCTCTCCGGCCATTTTGCCCACTGACCAGCAGAAGAATCTTCGGTTAGACCGCATTACCCTTGTGATGAACGGAGGAGAAACCGTCGCAGCAGACAGCATTCTGTCTCTCGCGGTCTATGAGGATACCAACGACAACCGCTATTTTGACCAGCAGGATGCTCTGGTTGTTTCCGTTTCCCATCCATTGATTACCCATGCCGGTGACACGAGCGTGACCGATAATGTATTGCAAGTTGCTCCGGGAGGAAGCAGTAATCAAATTAAGGGCAACGGAACGTGGATAACGGATCAGTACAAGAATTGGAATCTTATTTTCGTTAGCGGTGCTTCAAAGAAAGTGTATAGAATTACTGGGAATACTGCGGATACGCTGACCTGCACGTATCTTGACAACACGGATGCGGATTTCGGTGCGGATGGTGTGGCGGCGGGTGACATCTTCAGCATTACCAAGGCGAACATGCTTGATGCGACATCGTATAACCTTCACTGGCTAACTGGATACAATAGATACAGGGACCTATTTGTTGTTTTAAGGACTGGGGTCACCGGGCAGGGCGATAGTTTCTCAGTGAGTATGACAGGAGCCGCGATTACCGACAACGATACCAGCCAGTCGCTCAACCCGGCGAATATTACGATAGGTGGGACTTCCACAACCAACACAGTTACCTGTGAAGCGAAGGTCGTGGATGTATTCTACAGCGAGTCAAACACTGAATTAAAAGACCTTGACCTGGTGGGGAATAGTTTTGAGACGTACTGGAAGGATTATTTTGCCGGCACGACCAGCAATTCGTTTGTCTCCCTGATGCCTGAAATGGAAGAGCCGAATGAAACTGCGACTTTTGGTCTTCCGCACCGGTATACGCTCACAGAGGCCGTGAGATATTCCTACCTGACAGGCGTGGAACCGCACAACCCTGCACCAAGCATTTATGCGGACGCGCTTGCAAACAGAGTGAAGTTTGAACGGAAGAGAACGCTCCTGCCGATGTCAACGAAGACAGCGGTGCTCGGTATTAAGGTGGCGGGGAATGCTGGTTATCAGGTTAACCCGGGTGCCAGTCAGTACGCTTCAGAGAATCTTTCAGAGGTAAAAGTAACATTTACCGATACCTCCACCGGAAACTTTGATCCGCAGTTAATGCTCTTTCCGTTCACGGCGGATCCTTCTACGAGCGGCGTTGCGATATACAGAGACAACAATAATAATGGTGTGCTTGATGCGAGCGATACTCCGCTTCCATTCAACGGCACGCCTTCGTGGTCTGGAAATACGGTGACGATACCAGTGAATGCCCAGATTTCTGGTACGTTCATTGGCGCGGATACTGATAATTCAGACAGGCACAGCAGAAGCGGCGTGGGTTACCTGGTTGTCATCAGGGCGCGGCCTGAAAATGCACAGGTCTGGCAGAGAATTAATTATGGGGCGGACTTTACTGTCCGCGTTGATGAACTGAAGTTTACGAGCGGAGCACTGCCGAATCAGCCCACGTTGTTAGACCCCGCCGACCCGTCTGAAAACGATGACGGGGATTTCACCAGTTACGCAACAAGGGAAATCAAGGCGGTTGTTGAAATGCATGATTTGACAGGAAGTCGCATCAATCCCGACGCGACGAATATCCCGGTTATTGGCATCAATCTGAATGCCGGAGACGGAGTTTCAGAAACATTGCAATCAATCGTCGTAAGAATCAAAGGCATCAACCCGACGACAATGCTTGCGGGGACCCTGGGAAGGTCCGGACTGTCTGTGTTCGCGGATAGCGGTACTCGGAATGGGATTTTTGATGTGGCGGATATGAATTTCCCGCTGGCCATTTCTCTTGATGCCTGGACGGGCCCGGACGTAAACGGTTGGTACCAGACAAAAATCCATTTCCCTGGAGGAACGTTCCTGCCGACTGACGATACCTCTGATGCGAACAAAGGGGATGATTATTACATCTGCTTGAATGCGAATGGAAGCATTCCCTATGGAAGCCAGATTTTCATTGAAGTCCCTGATGGAGGCATTACCTTCGGAAGCACGGCCCTGAATTGTCCTGGTAGCGGGCTTCAAACCAACGCATTGAAAAACACTGGAAGTAATCCCGAGGCGGTTGAGGGAAGGGTCTACTGGGATACATGGACAGGCACAAATAACGGGCTTGGCGTGAATGCGTACGCGAAAATATCAAACTTGATTCCTCCAGGTTTTTCACTCCAGAAGAGCGCTGGACCAATTCCGGTATTCTCAATTGACATTGCTAAGAATGCTTCTTCTTCAGATATTTTCTGGAAGTCCTTAGTGCTCCAGGTAATTGACAATCATCAGCAACCAGGTCAGTCGTGGGATTTTAACGTAGCGACGGACATTTTGCCGCTCGGTGAGAATAATCCGGCAGAGGCAGATTCAGGCACTGTAACCGGGGTTTCTTTGAAGAACATCACAGATTCAGGAAAATCCTGGGAGCCAAATGCGTACATCGGATGGACGCTCATATTCACCTCTGGGTCCGCTGCAGGAAAATCCTATCAGGTAACAGGGAATACTTCAGATACCATCACCTGCGATGCTGTTGTGGATTTTGCTTCAGAAGGAGTGGTGGTTGGGAATGGATACAAGATAATCCATCTTAGCGGTTTGTCTCTCTGGAAGGATGACGGGGATGGCGAGTTCAACCCGGCGACAGACACGCCGATACATCTCGCCACCGCGCCCGCGCGCACACCGGGTGTTGGAGATGAAGCAGCCCTGTACCACAGGTACCTGTTTGTGCTCAATGATGCAGAATCTGTTGCTCAAGATACCACGCGCTACTATGTGACATTCTCCACCAGCAGCGCGATTCAACAAGGTGCGGATTTCTACTTCCGTATCTGGGGAAGTGAAATAAAGCCCTTCTCGTCCTATGGTCTCGGATTCAGGGATGACGCCTTTGATGGAGGACAGAATGTGAGCGACATTGAGACGAGTGTATACGAGGCGAGTGTGGCGTCCAGCGACACACTGAACGTTTCTCTGCCCGATGGACCAAATTACGCGCAGAACTGGTATCTTCTTATAACAGAAGGCGGTCCCAGTGCCATAGGGAGAGCATATCGCATCAAGTCAGCGACCGCGGCGACGGTAACATGTTATGAAGGGGATTTCACGATTCTCGGAGGTGTGTCCAAGATTCGGGTATTCAAACTGAATAGCACGAATTACACTCAGGTTATTTCCCCACTTATTACTGCGAGCGGCGCGAGTGCTCCGGGACTCATCATCAACAACCCTCCGCCCGCAGGGGACAGCACAAGCGTTTCGTACGATGTGAAGTTCACTCCATATTTCGGGACACCGAGCGCGCAGATACAGTTGTATTACGATACCGACAATTCTGGGTTTGACGGTACGCTCATGGATGCGACGGTGTTCAATCCCACGACGAGCGGTGTACAGATTTCCCACACATGGGATTTAACAAAGTTACCTTCGCATACATACTATGTGTATGGCATCATCAATGACGGTGTAAATCCGCCGCACACGAGCGCATACAGCGGGCCTCTTACGGTGACCAACGAGAATCCGGCGATCACTGTTACCGGGCTAACGCCGGATAGGACTGACGGTATAGGGATTGTCGCGGATAAGTCGCTCATCATACGCTACAATGCGAGCGACCCTGAGAATCAGGCGACAGTGACGCTCGGGTACAATACGTCGGCGTCACCGGATGGCGCCACGTGGATTGCGGGTTCTACCACAACAGATTTGGCGGTTACGCAATACCAGTGGAACTGTTCTTCTGTGCCGAAAGGGACTTACTACATCATCGCACGCATCGTGGATAACAACCAGCCACCGAATACTTCGTACGGTTATTCTGATTCATTCCGTATCAGCCACAGGATATCAAACTTTGCGATTACCAGCCCGAATACTGCCAATCAGGCGCCCGATGCGAACGGCAGGTTCAATGTGACGTGGACTTTAGGAGATACTGAAGGCGATTCAAGAACGACGGTATGGTACAAGTGCCTTACGGACGGGACAGTGCCTGACAGCTGGCTGCGGAGTGAAGCCGGTACTTATGCACAGAATCTTCCTCCAGCCACCCAGAATTTTATCTGGAGCGTGAAAGATGTTCCTGTGGGGACGTACGAAATCTATGCACGTCTTACCGAAGATGACTATACCGATACCGTGGTGTATTCATTGCCGGGAACTGTGACTGTGCCGACCCCGGCTGTTACGTTCGTTTCAACCTCATTGACGACAGTTGGGCAGACAATTATCCCGCTCAGTTCCCCGACCGCAGTTTTCGGGTGGAACATCTCTACTGCAAGCGGGAAGATGTCCAGCGCCACCCTGGTGCTCGGGAATGTGAATGGTTTCACGCCCTCGGATCTTGCCAGGGTCTCAATCTACTATGATACGAACCATAACCACGTATTTGATCCAGGGACCGACACAGAGATTGGAGGCGTAACTCCGAGCAGTTACACAGTAACGATTCCCACCCCTGGACCGGATGGAACCGGGTACCTGCTGCCTCCGGACGATACAGGCCAGAATGCCGGGAATGATTTTTTCATCGTTATTAAAACGGCGTCTACCATACTGGATGGCGACAAATTTACCGTTACGTCGTCTTACATCACGATAAAAACCTCAACATACAACCCGACCGGCACTGTTATCACTGACCCGATTACCTGCGACATTTTGATGTATATTGCCCCGGTTACCGCGAAATCAGTTGCAAATACGAACGGTTACTATGACATCACATGGATTGATACGCCGCTTGCCGGGTACAACAGCACTGCCAAGGTATCTCTGTATTATCGGCCGGTTGGCGGAGGTACTTTGAAAACCGTGCACGGGAAAGATATGTATGGCGTGGAAAAAGACGCACTCAATCTGTCTGCACCCGGTGGCACCACGCTGAAGTTCTCGTGGGATACGATGGAGGTGCCGGGTGGGGAATACGAAATAGTTGCGGTTTTGACCGATGCGGGATACGACACCCAAACTGTGGGTTCGTCACCGGGTTCGGTGCTCATTCCATTTTCTTCCGGCATGATTTCCGGAAGTGGCACTACAGCCGTTATTGACCATGAAGGGATATTGCCGAACAGCCCCCCAGTCACGATGGAGGATTTTACGGTCAGCATGGCGTCGCCTGCGACCGGCGAGGGGTATTCCTATTCAAGGGTGTGGGGCCTTACCGTTTCATTCAAAGGAGCATCCACACAACACGCGGTAAAACGCATATCCGTATATGAGATTGATCCGAATACAGGAGTGCTGGTGTTCAAGGGTAGCACTGATTCCTCGCCGCTGACCCTCGGGACTGCGTATAAAATCACGTTCAACTCAGGGGATCCGATAGACAATGACCCGACCACTCTTCTCGTTCCTCAGGCGATTACCTATAAGATAAAGGTTGAAACGGACGATTCAATCGTTCATGGTGATTCTTTCTATGTTGAGGTAACCCAGATTTTTACCGGTGGTGGCCAGTGGACCAGCACTCTTGTTGATTCAACCTCAATTACCAGCATCTGTCAGGCGACGGATGTATATTATGACGATTCCTTCGCAAACTCCTCTGAAGATTTGTTTACGAGCAATATCCTCACCCCATTGATTTCAAGAGATTACAATCCTGATACGAACTGGGAGGGTTTCAATCTTTATAGAAATCCAACCTTCGGGTTCAATGTCTCTATTCCTTACGAGTTGTGGGAGCCGGACCTCACAAACCCTGATACGGGTCTTATAATGCAGTACTATGTTTCAAGCGTATATCGGTATGCATACCTTTTCGGGAACGGAAACCTCGGCGCGATAGAACCCAATTCCGTGATACGCCTTGCATACCTGAACAAACTGAAATACGAACGAAAGAGGAAACTACTTTCTGCGAATATTCCAACCGCAATCATCGGCATACAAGCGGCCGGCGGCACTGACTATGACGCTGTAGATACAGGACAGGTTCCAGAGGGAATCAAAACGGTACGCATTCTCTTCAGGGATACATCAGGAAGGAACTTTGACCCGCAGGTTGACCTGGCGCCTCTCAACATCAACGAACCCAAATTGAGCGGCATACAATTCTATGCGGATACCAATCGTAACGGGATTCTTGATGATGACGAGCGGAAGACACCGATCAGCGTTTCTTCTTTCAGTTCCTGGAATACGGATGCATATGGAAATAAGTATATAACCGCGACTTTCACGTCCCCAAACTATTTCACTATTCCCCACACGTTTATTGACGGAGAGGAAATCAGTGAGCGTCACTTAAAAACCGGAACAGTCCTTTTGGTTGCAGTCCTTGCGCGGCCGGAAACCCCACAGACCATCAGAAAAATTCAATACGGCGCAGATTTTACCGCGCAGGTAACCCAGATCACATTCAACTATGCGGATCAGCGTAGCAGCGCCACGACCCGGGATTTCTACGAAACCCGGGAAATCAAAGCAATCATGGAATTGCATGATTACACCGGTAGCAGGATTAACCCTAACTCGCAGAATATCCCTGTCATCGGCCTGAACGTTACGAGTGGGCCGTATCTTTATGAAACCATTGAAAGCATTACGATAAAAGCAAAAGGCACAGGGCTTGACCCGACAGTTGATTTTGCAGGGTACAATGGACGCGGGGCATTCACATTCTTCAGGGATAACGGCAGTGTTAGTGGCGCATTTGACCAGCAGGATTTAAACTACCAGATTCCTGTTTCTCTCTCTGAATGGTCTGGACCAGACGCTGACGGCTGGTATACGACGACAATCTCTCTCCCGTATGGGATTACTTTGCCTGAAGATGATACTGCAGAAGAGAATAAAGGTGACGATTTCTACTTATGCGTTAACACTACAGAACATTTTGCCTATAACGACCGACTCACCTTTATGATAGAGGATGGCGGTATTCAATTTGGGAGCCAGCGCAGCGCTGTTGGTACGTGGTTAAAGACAAATGCCGAGTACAATCAGGGTTCTAACGGCGACGCAATCTGTGTGTATCCAAGGACTATCGGCGACAACGTTGCTTACATTCCGTCTCCGGATACGCTTCAAGGCAGTACTTCATATGCCGGGCTTGACCTGCGTGACCGTTACATAACCTTTATTGACGGGACCCAGGCGAGCCAGACCTTCAAAATTACCGGGAATACGAATAACACGGTTACCTGTGCAGGGGTTGATTTCAACGCGCTTGGGGTGCAGGTGCAGGATGGATTTGTTATCGGTGAATTCAGGCCGCTGTATGGAAATGTAAGCGTGAAAATGGGGCCAGGTACAGGAGATTCATTACCTAAATTCAGCGTTCCGATGTCGGTTATGACGTTTGATTTCGCGACGAATCTTAAAGGCGAGGCGGCTGCGGAGACAGAAGTATACTGGAAATCCATTGTACTGCACATAATAGACAAAAAAGGCCCCACCGACACGCGGAACATCGCGATGAGCGGGACGAACAGTGATTTCAGGTTGCTCAGTTCTAACGGGTATGCAGATCGCGTTGCCTCTAACGGAGTGAGTCAGGATACGCTCACAGGGAATATCGGCGGCTGGGTCCCAGGACAATTTGTCGGCTGGGATTTGATTATAGATGATACACGGGTAGATATCCCAATTACCGCGAATGGGGAAAAGACCATTACCTGCTCTGGAGCACACTTTATTGATGATGGTGTTGTTCCTGATTCTCGGATAAGCATTGTTCCGCGTATCAGGGATAAGGTAGGTGCAGTTAGTGGCAACCAGATAACAGGATACAGGGCTGAGACATACAACTGGCAGGCCGGCTCTCTTGCCAACTGGATGGTGACATTTACCACAGGAATGGCGAAGGACAAAAGTTATACTGTCACCGCAAATACTGGAAGCACCCTTACCTGTGGAGAGGTTTCTGATTTATCGATTGACGGCGTCACAGAGGGCGATTCCTTTATAGTCCACAATTTTGGCGGTATGTGTCTCTGGAAGGATGCTGGGACAGACGGCACCTTTGATTTTACAACAGATATACCGATACCGCTTGTAAGTTCTCCAACTGAAATTCCAGGGGTCGGAATAGAGGACTACATAAGGTATCTTTTCGTGCTGGTTAATCCAGAAAAGATACAACCTGATTTTTCACCGAACGAGCGGCGTTACTTTGTGACATTTTCCACCAGCGGCAATATTCAGCGAGGTGACGATCTGTACCTGCGCGTCTGGGGAAGCGAGATCAAGCCGCTTGCTTCGTACGGATTTGGATTCAGACAGAGTGATCAGGACCATCCGAATGCGGATATCGTTTCGGCTGAAGCGAATACCTATGTGGTTCTTTCATTCACATCACAGGTACTCACGCTGAATACCGGTGGGAACCCACAGATCCCACCTATTAACGGTTCGTGGGCAGATTACGGTCAAGATTGGTATCTATGGATTATGTCGGGAACTGCGGCTAACCAGATTTATCGCATCCGTTCAGCCACCGCGACGACAGTAACCTGCAGGGCAGATGAGGTGAATTTCTACAACATCGGTCTCCGGGCGGGTGACAAATTCAAAATATTGAAGATAGACACCACAAGTTATGGCGGGTACAGAACCGCATTGATTACATCTTCAGGTGCAGTTGCTCCACGCATTGCTATCAGCCAGCCAAGTCCATCAGGCGAAACTACTTCTTCAAATTCATACAATATAAAATGGAAGGCGACTTACGGGGATAGGCTATCTCCAACGGTATCGCTTTACTATGACCTTGACCCGAGCACAAAGTACGATGGTACACTTATTGCATCAGGGATTGTGCCAATAGGAAGCGATGTTGAGCAAACAACCGAATGGCCGAATTTCCAGAATTTGCCTGCGGATACTTATTATGTTTATGCGGTTCTCAATGATGGAGTAAATCCTCCTGTCAATTCTGTTTATAGCGGTCCGCTTACTGTGCAACATCCTGCTGTTGCCTCCATCGTAATCAATAGTTTGACGCCAACAGTCGCAGACCAGAGCACCAAGTATAATGGAGTTCTTGTTATCAATAAAGGCCAGACAGGGCTTGAAATTAACTGGAAGGCATACGGGGATGGTTATAAGACATATCTCTATTACAGTTTGAAGCCGACCCTTGATGAAACAGCAGTTGCTATTGATTCGCCGCTATTAAATCAGGATGCTACCGGAGTGCAAACGCACACCTGGAGCGGTGCAAGTTTGCTTCCAAGCGGTTCATACTACCTGCTTGGTCAGCGCGGCGCCGCGGTTGCTTCGTATCCGTTCATTGTGGACAATCGGCCATCTATTGCTGTGACAAAGCCATTTATGTCAAATGAGAATCCAACGAACAATTCATACACGATTCAGACAATACTGCCGACGCCAGATGAAGAAGGCAACGCCACATACAGTTTGTATTACAGTTTGAACCCGCTCCTTCTTGATGAAAATGCTGTCAGGATTGACTCTGGTATCGCTTCAAGCCAGCGTTCATATTCATGGAACACATCTAATGTTCCAAGCGGCTCATATTATATCTTTGCGAAAATACAGGATTCATACTGGTCAGAAACAGCGGTCTCTCGCGGCACTGTGAAAGTAACGCTTCCAGCGACCTATACAATAATTTCCACACCATCGCTTGCTGTGTCAGGCCAGGGCGTTCTGAAGAAAGTGGATACAGGCATCTTCAGCATCAATGTGCTTTCTCCAAACAGCAGCGCAAAACTGAAAGGCGTGACCCTCAATGTGACAGTGCGGCCGCCAGGAGGGGTTTTGCTTGATTTGACACAGGCAGAAACAAAGCCGGTTATTAAGTTGTGGCAGGAGACAAATTCAGACACAGGGACATTTGATTATGGTGATACGTCTCTTCCAATCGGCACAAGCGACTGGGTTCAGGTTGATACCTACCATTACACAGCGACAGTTACTCTTGCAAACTATGTGACATTCCCTGCTTCTGACGCAGGCCCAAATCTTGGCGCTGACTTTTATGTTGGCATAAACCTTCCGACAACATGGCCAGGCGGAACATCATTTGACATTACACTTGCAAATCTCCTGATTACTGATACAGCGGTTCCGCCGAACAACCAGTATACAGAGACGAGAAATGTTACTGCTTCCAACCTGAATGTGGAGATGGCAATTACTTCACTCTGGCCAAGAGTTACAGGGCTTTCTTATTCTATCCCTGAAGAAATGGCTGAACCAGGACAGGTCTATCTGATCGGGCAAAGCGGGATGACGGATTCATACTACACGGATAGCCCTGTTGTGCAGAAGTTTCTTACACGGGACGCAAGGGTCATTTCTCTTGGTTCTGTAACACCGATGATGGCGATTGATCTTGCCGGACCTGCGGGCTACCAGACAGATGCAACGACTTATGAGACCGCAACACTGAAGCAGATAAAATTCACATTCACAGATATTTCCGGGGGGTTTGATCCTTCAACCCATCTGGCATCAATGGCGCTTGCTGACCCTGCGGCGCGCGGCCTTGTAATATGGAAGGACACAAATAACAACGGGATTTTTGATGCAGGCACAGATACGCCACTATTGCCGGCATCATACCTGTTTGGCAGCACTGGTTCTGATTCAACCTTGACTCTGACATTTGACAGTGGTGCGGCAATTCCGCTTCTGGCAAACGGGCATCCTGATTTCTTTGTAACAGTAAAGACAAATACATCCGAGGTTCCTGTAGGTGCAACATTCCGCCTAACAGTGAACGATGGCGATGTGGTGCTTGGCCTTGCTTCGGCCCCGGATCAGCAAGCGCAGGGACTTGCGCTCATAAGTCCTGACATTGCAAAGAGCGCTTTTGTGTTTGCGATTTCTGATTTGACATCGCGCTATATTGACCCTGCTCCATCAGGCCCGTCTCCTATTCTTGGTATCAATCTGGCTGACGGTGATGGGCTGACGATGACTTTTGATTCAATAAAGATTTACATCAAGGGGCAGAGTTTGAAGGCATCTGATTTGCCTGCGCTCGGCGGCACGACCAATGGCCTGCAGTTGTGGCTTGACAATAAGGTTGGGGGTTACCGCGGAAGTTTTGACAGCACTGACACAATTGTTCCAATAGCAGCGCGGCCGTGGGTTGATGAAGGGATTGACGGAGAAGGCAACCATGTATTTTCTGCAGTTGTTGCGCCTACATCGCTTGTAAGTCTACCGGCAAACGACACTGGCAACAATTCTGGTGATGATCTCTTCATCACTCTTAAACTTTCGGATACGGCTGATTATAACAAGGGTGTTTTTGTGGAAGTGCGCGACAGGGAAAACGGCATATCCATTTCAGGCGCTGGAACCTCAGCCGCAGGAACCGGTTTTGTTTCAAACAGTGACCCGCGTTCTTCAAGCAATGTGCCAATCCTGCCGAATGTACCGACATTATTGACCGATATCCTTTCCGGAGACACAACTGTCTCTTCTATTAATGTGCGCAGGGGAGGAAATCCGGTTGGCGTATTTAAGATTGTGGCGCGAAAACCATCAGACCTTAATGCGCTTTACCTCAAGTATCTTATTGTTCAAATCGTGCCGGCAGCCGGATTCAGCATGGGTGATTTGCCTGCTCTTACAGCAGACGTAAACAGCGGCATCACAATCTGGAAGGATGCGAATGGAGACGGGGTATTCAATCTTGGCAGCGACGAATTTCTGCCGCTTGCCTCTGCGCCTGTGAATGTTTCACAGCCGACAGATGCTTTCTTCAGGTACAGATTCACACTTGCCAGCCCGGTTGAGATTTCAGACGGCGGCACGACTTTCTTTGTGGCGATGCGGACAAGTTCCAGTATTTCAATCGGCGATACATTCCAGATGCGCCTGTGGGGATCCAATATCGCGCCTGACAGGACCTGGGTCGCCGCCTATGGCACAACTGCGGGCGGGGCGGCTAACGCCTTCTCATTTAAGAAAATTACGACAAAGAATCTTGTTGCGTCCGGCTCTGAACTTCCCTACCTGAGCATCACGGTGACAGATCCTGATACGCCTGATGAAAACGGCAATGGCTCTTACACAATCAGATGGACTGCTTACCGCGAGGGTTCTGGCACACCAACCGGCCAGATTACACTTTACTATGCTACCGACACTACAAATCCTGCGAGCAGGGTTCAGATTGTTTCCGGGCTTCCGTTCCAGGCATCAGGCACATACTCCTGGAATACACTGAATGTGCCGCTCGGTTCATATTATATCTATGCTGAACTGAAGGAAGGCACAGGTGCAGAAACACAGGTTGTTGCTTCTGATTACAGCGCAGGTACTGTCCAGATTACCAACCATCTGCCGGTTATTTCAATAACTGCCCCAACTCAGCCCAATGAAAAGGCGCTTAACAGGCAGTATACGATCCGCTGGAGCATTCAGGGGCTTGATAACAGGGGCGAGACGGTTTCCCTATACTATGACACTGACAGGGATCCTCAGACAAAAACACTCATTGCCTCTGGAATAAATCCAAACCTTGCAAGCAGTTATGTCTGGCATACAGATTCAGTGCCAGATGGCACATATTACATCTATGCAGTTGTGGATGACCCAATTGATGCGCCGGGATATTTCTCAAGCACATACTCTTCAGGCACAATCATTGTAAATAATTCAGCAATACAGCCGCTTCCAATGGTTATCAGCCAGCCGTCTTCTGATGCCACACTTGACGGAGCAAACGATTTGATTATTTACAATCCCAATGCGTGCCAGGAACCAGCGAGAGGCCAGACGCTGCGGCCATTCTTCCCATCAGACCATATTGTCTGGTACGACAGGGGAACGCTCGGCGCGTGGAATTATGACGAGGCAGACCCGGGTTCATCAGCGAACGACAGTTTGTGGCTTGATACCAACGATGATGGCGGTGTGTACGATGCTGGAGATGTTTATCTCGCAGGCGCGCCGCTTAACCCATCGCTTGGCATCCAGGGAATTTTCCTTACAGGGATTAACCCATTCTCATACCTTGATATCAGCGGGAATGCGTCATGGAATACTGGTGAGCCGATTGTTTATGAAGGCGGAATTGGCAATCTCCGGTTGAAATATTCAAACAGCAAGGTCACAATCGCTTACAATTCAACAACCGGCAATCCTGCTCCAACGCCAACGACTATACGCATCTACATTGATACTGACACAAATTCCGCAAACGGATTCTATAAAGAAATTACGGCAGCGCCTATCGTGGTGAACCAGGGAGAAGGCCTTGCTGGCACTTACGCATATGATTTCAGCACACTTTCAACCGCAGAACACGGTAGGTATTATATCGTACTTGCCGCAACTGATAATAGCGGTTGGTACCCGCCGCAGTACGCTTATGCGCCTGGTTCTGTAACCATAAAGAGTGCGCCGACGCTTGTTCTTCTGAATCCTGCACTGGATACAGATGTTTACAGAACAACAACTGACGGGTCGTTCCAGTACATATTCCAGTATTATGCGGGCGATCCTGACAGTTCTGGCGCAAATGCTGCAAGATTTATTATCAGTTTGGTGCGCGAATCCACAGGCGATGTGTACCCGATTACTCCATACCTGAGCGAGAATGACAGGATTGACACTGTGCTTGCGCAGATTCCTCAGACAACTCCAATTCCAAAAGGCGTCTGGCTGCTGGTAAGGGGCGTCATTACAGATGGCACCTGGACTGATACTGTATTTGCAAACGGACGAATCCGCCTTGTAGATGAGACACCGAGGGTGATACTTGACGCCGAGCCTGCTTCCACAACTTCAATAGTAGCAACATGGGAAGATAAAACGCAGGGCGGGACGCTCCAGATATCAAGTTACACTGTCCAGAGGCAGGAAGCCACATGGGTTGACACATGGATTACGCTCTACCCGAACGAAGGCGTGCCTGCTGCCCCGGTTTATAATTCGTCAAACAACACATGGTCATTCACAGACGGCCCGGGCAATGCGTACAGCCCGCAGAAAGGCATCCTCTACAGGTACCGTGTAACAGCAACCTATACTCTGCAGGGCGTTCCATACACATTTACTTCAAATACTTCGGCAACACCTGTGTTTGAATATGACCAGGCGCCTACCAATGTCACTGTGACTCCTGGCATCCT
>Ga0315298_1004079_pt1 | contig 22317 bp, 14 predicted proteins | sample WHS_1_MG_FD_203077 | JGI IMG/M metagenome (GOLD analysis project Ga0315298, IMG submission 203077) | Extremophilic microbial mat communities from Washburn Hot Springs, YNP, Wyoming, USA - WHS_1_MG | ecosystem: Environmental > Aquatic > Thermal springs > Hot (42-90C) | place: USA: Wyoming...
AGGTAGGGCGCGCAGTCCACTGCGCGCCGGAGCCGCTCGCACTGACCCAGCCTATCGGCTTGAATCTGATTTTCCGCGCCCTTACGGGCGCGGCTACGTTTAACGGCTGAGACGCCGAGGCGGAGAGTAAGGTAGGGCGCGTCCCGCATGTGCGGGACGCGCCGCCATCCGTACGTCCGGAAACTCCTGACGGGCAGAGGACTGCCCGGCCTACCTTTTTGGGTGGGCACTGACTTCCGGCAGGCTGCCGGAAGCGCGCTGATAAGTACAAACGTGCTGCCGGCGTCTAGCCGGCAGACTCGATCACTTTTCCACATTTCGCGATAAAGCAGGCCGACGTGGAAGTGATCGCTCCAACCCGAGCTGTTCAATTTCCCTGCGTTGCCTGGTCATCTTTGGTTTGCTGCTGTGGGTATTGCTTACCGAGTGACAAGTGACACGCCGGGAAGGCGCAATGCTCCTCGCAGCTTATGCGGTTTACATTGCGGCGCTCATCGGGCTAACGCTCGGCACTACAAGTTGAGCCAGCCCAGCATTTTGCATTTGCTGGATTTAAGCTTGCCGCAGAGAAGAAGCTTCTGCTGGCAAGAGACCGGCAGCACGCTTTCTTTGATCAGCCAGGTGCAATTTCTTTGGGTCGGCCCCAAAAAACACGCATGATTGGCGAGGGCCTGCTCAGCCGACAACAGCCGGTTACATTGGGTAATCAAGTGTTTCGCGTACCATGACTTTTGTGAGGGCTTTTGCAGCGCGGTCCTTGGCGAGCCGACACCCGGCCAACGACTCGTCGAGCGCCTTGCGCAGCGTGGCAAATTCGGCAAGCGCACCTGAGGCCATCGAGGGGGTATCGCTCTCAGCCGGTGGCGCGACGCAGCCGGGTTCGGCTTCACCCGGGCGGGTTGACCCTGGACGATCCGATGCGTGCAGTTGTAGCCAACCATACACAAGCTCGGCACAGATCCGGCCTGCTTCACCTGCGGCACGTGCAGCCTGCACATTGCACAGGTCGGTGTAAAACGCAATCGTACCAGCCAGTCCATCTACCAAGGCCGGATTTGCCGCGCCTTTGCTGGCAAGCTCGATCACGTCCAAAATGAACTGACGCGCCGCGAGCAACCAGCAGAGCGCATCTGCGAGTGGGAATGTGACCCCCTGGCGATTTTTGTGATACAGCTTGTTCCCGGTCGGGTCGGTTGTCTGTTGGGTGTAATTCAATGTCCAGAGCCACAGTCGCATTGCGGTTGCGAGTGTTGCAGCGCCGATACCGGTGTGTGTACCGGCCAACTGTTGCAGCTCGGTGATCCACTGCTCGAATTGCGCGAGGAACAGCTCATTTGTCATTGTGACGGACAATTGAAGCCGTTGTACGGCTTCAGGGCCTTCGTACGTGGCTTCGAGCTGCGCATCAATCCATTTGAACCCGAGGAAGCCGGGACAATCTTCCGTTATGCCGTACCCGCCGAGCAAGCTTACGGCTTCACGCATCATTGTTGCCCCCTGACCGGTATTCCAGAGTTTGCATGCCGGACAAAGCACATTGGCAACTGAATCGAGCAACACGAATTGAACGAGCGGGTCATGTTGCATTTGGTCTGCAGGCGAGACACCGGGGGTATGTTGTTTTAGCGCCGAAAGTGCTTCCTGTTGTTTTTTTGCCAGTTCCTTGAACGCAGCGCGACCGGTAAGACCTTTCTCAGCAAAGAGCCGGTTCTTTTCCTTCTCGATCGGGTCAAGCTGGTCGAACAGCCGCGCTGCGGCAAAACCAAGTGCGGCTGCAGCTTCGCCGGTTGCCCAAACATCAATCAGCCTGTGCAACACGTCTTCTTTTTGTAGTAGGCCAAGCTCGTATCTGGGTGTGCCGGGGGCACCTTCACCGCCGCGGAACCGATTGCGTGCGTATTGAAGCACGGGTTCAATTGCCGAGAGCAATTTTGCGGCTGTCATCAGGGCCACAGTAACGCGTGTGCGGCGAAAGACGGCTTCGATAACTTCGCCGTGGCTGTAGTTCGGCACTATAACACCGTCTCTGACGGTATAGCCGCCGATGATCCGGTTGGCTGGTACACGCAGGTTGAACACCGGATCGGCTGTGGAAGAAAGCTGGTGCACAAATTTCTTTGTCGGTGTACCGCGGTCGAAAATGCCCGGGTCTGTCTCTTCCAAAATGACCATGCAACTGCCTTTGATACGCGGGTCGTCAGAGGCAACCGCCGCAGTCACAACATTGGCGTATGCCATGTTTGTGATGAATCGGCCGCGTTTTTCGACCTGCAGAATCGGCTCGCCGCCTGCGGGCCAGTCGGCGATTCTGACTTTCCCGGACAAAATGCCGGTTTCAACCCCCACGTACGGCAGCGGTTCGGTCAGCGCGAATGCGTATCGCCACGGGACACGGTCTTCGCCCGGCTTAGGCGGCACAGCGCGACTCATGTAAAAGGCGCGTTGTTCCGGTGTACCGCATTCTGCGATTGGTGCGAGGCCGAGGTTACCGGCCAGGCTTGCTGTAGCCGCCCCTGCATCAACCCACGCAAGCTCGAACGCAATTAGTGCAAGTGCGAGGTTTTTTGGGCCTTCGATGTATCCGCCTTCAGCAGGCTCCATGTACGCGGCGGTGATGCCTGCATCATCAAACGCCTTGAGCAGCTCGGCTTTCGCAGGTGTCCAGTCGTGTGTGTTACGCAAACCGGCCGCAACAGCTCGTGCAACCGGGCCGCGTGCAACCGCACGTGCAGACTGCACCAGCAATTGCAGGTCAACCCGGTCAGCAAACCGCCACATGAGCTGGCGCACTTCATCACCGGGCAGCGTTTGCAGTAACGGCTCGTTACCCGTTGTACAAGCGTTGTTCATAAATTGTCTTGTGCAAATGGTTCACCCAATTTTAACCGTGTTACCGGCCTGAGTTCGCATCCCAAGCTCGCCAAATCATGGCCGGGTTTAGCTCGACACACGTTAAGGTTTTCGGGCGTATTTGTGCAAGCCAAGGGTGCGGTGAATTGTTGAATCGTTAAAGCGTTGAAGCGTTGAAGCGTTGAGGCGTTGAATTGTTGAATTGTTGAATCGTTGAATCGTTAAAGCGTTAAAGCGTTAAAGCGTTGAAGCGTTAAAGCGGTGAAGCGGGCAATTGGACGCTGGTTAGGCTGAGTTATTGCCCATGCCTTGCCCACATGCACGGCACAGTCTGCGTGAAAATTTGCTTGTCAACGTGTGGACAAGCTCAGATGCTCGTGCATGGCAACGGTACCGAAAGACATTGACGCCGAATTTTACCTGCCAGCAGACGAATTTTTCCGGCGCAACAGAGACGTTGCGCTCACCTACGACGACGTAACGCTTGCGACGCTTTACTCGGAAATTTTGCCGCGTGACACACAGCTTGATGTTGAGCTTGCGGATGGTCTGCACCTCAACATCCCGATCATCTCGGCTGACATGGACACGGTCACCGAGTCGCGCATGGCAATTGCAATGGCGCTCAACGGCGGGCTTGGGCTGATCCATTACAACATGCCCGAACGCCAGCAGTTGAGCGAGGTCAGCCGTGTCAAGTACCACGTGCCGGGCATGATACCGGACCCTATCACGGTGTATCCAGACCAGAACATTGCCGATGTGCTGAAGATGATCGAGGAACGCAAGTTCACCTTTAACACGTTCCCTGTTGTCGAGCAGAGCGGTAAACTGATTGGGCTGTTGTCCGGTCACGTTGTCAAACCGCGATACGCCAGTCGCAAGGTTGCCGAGGTAATGATCCCCCGCGCACAAGTCCACACTATTAACCGCAAAGAGCTTGGCCGCGATCCGATCGGCCGTGCAGACAGGTTTTTCACCGAACACCCCGGCATACACAAGTTGCTTGTTGTTGATGACCAGGACATCCTGCGCGGCCTGTTTACAATGAACGATGTCGAGCGGATTCAGATGGAACGTAAAGCGCAGTTCAAGCCGGCTCGTGACGCCAACTACAGGCTCATTTGCGGTGCGGCAGTCAGCGCAACACGAAATGCGTTTGGCGAGCTTGACCGGGACAGGATCATCAATCACGTGGGCGGTTTGGTTGAACGCGGCGTTGACGTTGTTGCGGTCTCAACTGCACACGGCCACAGCAAGGGTGTGGGCGACACCGTCAAGATGTTGCGTGACGCGTTTCCGAAGCTGCCGATTATGGCTGGCAACGTAACTTCTGCAGCCGGAGTCGAGTACCTCGCCGATTGCGGCGCGAACATCATCAAGGTTGGACAGGGGCCAGGCTCAATCTGCACCACGCGCCTAGTTGCCGGTGTAGGCATACCACAACTGACGGCGCTTTATGTCTGTTCACGCGCCGCTGCGCGCAAGAAGGTGAGCATACTGGCTGACGGCGGCATAAACAAAAGCGGCGACATTGTCAAGGCACTGACACTTGCGCATGGGGTTGTATGTGGTGGGTTGTTTGCCGGATGCGACGAGGCACCCGGTGAGATTGTCGAGATCGAAGGCAAACTTTACAAACAATACCGTGGCATGGGCAGCCTGGCCGCAATGAAAGCCGGCTCAGCCGCCCGGTACGGCCATAAGCCGAACCTGACGCAAAAAGTTGCGCCGGAAGGTATCGAAGCGCTCAAGGAAGCTGTCGGCTCAGTTGACCGTGTGCTTGCACAACTGATCGGCGGGATTCAATCCGGCATGGGTTACTTAGGCGCGCGCAACCTGGCCGAGCTGCGGAAAAAGGCCAGGTTCATCCGTGTTACAGCCGCCGGTATGCGCGAAGCCGGTCCACACGATGTCATCGAACTGAAGACAAAACATCCCGCTGCCTAATCGCGCGCGGTTCAGCCTAACCGCCAATGTGGGCTGGGGCCGACTTTGAGCTTGATGCACGGCATTCGGCCGGGCTGCAAGTTTGACTTGTCGGGGCGCGTTCGGTAGCCTTTGACGCTGAACCAGGAAAAAGCAACAAATGCCTGATATCTATGCCAGCAAAATCATCAGATAAAAACAGCACTGCAACAGTGAAACAACCCGAGACTGCCAAGGCAACTGCAGCACGACAACGCGATTTAGATGCAGCTATCTCGACCATCACACGCACATACGGCGAGGGCAGTATCATGCGTCTGGGCGATGCACGTGCGCAGGTTAAGATTGATGTCATACCGACCGGCGCACTTTCACTCGACCTTGCGCTTGGTGTGGGCGGTATTCCGCGTGGCCGAATAGTGGAGATATTCGGCCCGGAAGCCTCCGGTAAGACAACGCTTGCGTTGCATGTAATTGCAAGCGCGCAACAGGCGGGTGGCCTAGCAGCGTTCATTGACGCCGAACACGCGCTCGATCCGGCTTATGCAAAGCGGCTTGGTGTGAACCTCGACGATCTGCTTGTGTCACAGCCCGACAGTGGCGAAGAAGCACTGACAATTTGCGAGACACTCGCCCGGTCAAATGCGCTTGATGTGATTGTAATAGACTCGGTGGCTGCGCTTGTACCCAAGGCTGAACTTGAAGGCGAGATGGGCATGGCGCCAATGGGTATGCAGGCGCGGCTCATGAGCCAGGCACTGCGTAAGCTCACTGCGATTCTTGCCAAGGCAAAAACAGCCTGCATCTTCACAAACCAAATACGCGAAAAGGTCGGTGTAATGTTCGGTAACCCTGAAACCACACCGGGCGGTCGTGCACTGAAGTTTTACGCAAGTGTGCGGCTTGACGTACGGCGCAAAGACTCGATCAAGGACAGCGCCGGCAACACAATTGGCAGCCGTGTTAAGGTCAAGGTTGTCAAAAACAAAACTGCACCGCCGTTTACCGAGGCTGAATTTGACATATATTTCAATCACGGCATCAACAAGGAAGGCAGTATAATCGAGGTCGGCCTCGAACACGGCGTGATCGAAAAGAAAGGCGCCTGGCTGCAGTTTGCCGGTGAAATGATCGGGCAGGGCAAGGACGCCGCACAAAAGGTCCTGGCCGACAACCCTGCGTTGGCACAAAAGATTGTTGAGGCTATATTGGCCAAGCGCAATGCCGCAGTTGGCGCAGGCGCAGCGGCGTGAGCGCCCGGTGTTGGGGGCACCGTACGAGCGGAAGGGTGGCTGAGTGGTTGAAGGCACCTGACTCGAAATCAGGCGTCCTGCTTTTGCGGGACCGTGGGTTCGAATCCCACCCCTTCCGCCATGTAACACTGCCGTGTACATGTGGGAAGGGCCGGCCACGGCGATGGGTTAAAAGTTTCGCTGGTTTTCTTGCAGGTGCGCCCCCGGTCAACTTTTTAGGCTGTGGCGCAAAAGTGCCATCCTTACACATGCACAGGTTGCATCGCGCTGCAGACCTGCAGCCTTCGGGCTGCCGCATTTCGACCCGGTTCCACGGCAGCGTGAGCACGGCGCATGGCTTAACGCGTGGTTTCGTGCGAAGACCGGGCAGAATTGCCAAACCGGAGCTAAACTCCGAAACCACTGGTCTATCGGCCCTTCTTAAGGCGAACACAAGATCGGTTTGTTGACCGGTTGGCTGGGGATGTCTTGCTGTGATCCGGGCATGGCAGGTTTTTACTCGCCCCACTCCAAACCCCGGCTCTTCGTAAGCTCTAATGCGGCCTTTTTCGACAATCCACAGCCGCCCGGCCAGCCCGCCAGCGGCGCGCCGGGTTTGGACTAAGCCCATGCCAACCCCGCAGCCAGCATGCGAATGAGTGCCTACAAGTCGGCAGCCGACGGTTTCTCCGGCAGACGCAACTCGGCCAGGCCCGCATATCCGGTGGGGCGAAAACGAAGCAGATTGGCAAAGTCCCAATCCAAGGCCACCAAAGCCCGGCCTTCGGCCGCGCAGTGTTGGGCCAATTCTTCGTCTGTTGCGCTGGTCAAGTGCTGCCCCAGCCACCGTTTGGCGACGTCGCGGCCGGCCGCGTCGAGTATGGCGCGTCACCGCTCGCCCAGTTCTCGTCCAGGTTGAACCTCATAGCCCTGGCAGTTCCAGCGGCACGGCAACGTAGCGCTCGCGTGCCGTCTCCGACCCATAGGCGATCCATGCGCGTATGTCCTCTTCAGTCAGGCCTGGTTAGTTTTGCAGAATCTCTGCATGCGTGCTGCCGTTGGCCAACATGCCAAAAATCAGCGACACCCAGATGCGGTGGCACCAAATGTGTGGTCTCCCGCGGCACCGGACCTGGCGGATACAGATGCGTTCCAACAATTGTTCACGCGTCATAAGCCCTGCCCAATCTTACGCGGTCGGCTCCTGGGCTGCCATTGGAATGCTGGGCTGTCCCTCCAGCCAATGGGTAGCGGCCGACGTGAGTCGGCGGATTGATCCACCGGACCGATTAGCTCCGCCGCCTTACGGCGGCGGCTACGGGTTAGTGTGTAGCCGCCGATGTGAGTCGGCGGATTGACCCACCGGACCGATTAGCTCCGCCGCCTTACGGCAGCGGCTACCCGGCTACCCGGCAACGGGGGAGAATCCGCGGCATTCATCCGGCCGGCGGCTGACCGTGCCCAACCATGCCGAGTTGGCCAAGGGCACGCTTCGTGCCCTCATTCGTGAGGCCGGGCTGACCAAAGAACAGTTCGTTGCCCTGTTGTCGCGCCGGTCGCATTTCAATACCGAGCCTTCCCCTCCAGCCGGGTGCACGGCGAGCACTTCGTTGCCGCGCGGGTCAATTACCTTGATAGCAGTGCGGTGTGGTACGCCATTTTTACACAAACAGCCTCAATCTGGTTGGCTTTTTCGTGTTTTGCAGATCCAAGCTGTTATAGCTAGGGTTTGTTGCCCAGCTACAGGTTTTCCTGCGCTTTCAAATTACCACGGTCAAAACATAGCTTTTGGAGCCATTTAGATAAAATCGGCACGCAGTTTCCCAGCCCAACTTTGTCACATGCCGTCCGATTTTTTGCTGTAAAATCCAGCCGACCTTTCTCGCATTACGGCTTTCTACCGGGTTGTTCTTGCCACAATCGTTTCCAGCTCTGAAGCAAGCGTTTGCGAGTCCTTGCAGAGGTGAAGATTTCATTGGCCGAGTTTGCCCAAATGATTTACTGCACGTACCCAACGCTGTGCGGCTTGGTGTTTGGCACGGTCCTGTTCGGTCTCATGTCCCTTGATTTCGAGAATCAATGTCACTCCATTGACGAGCCGCACCAAGAAATCAGGCACATACGTATGAACAACCCCCTCGAATTCGTATGGGCTGGTGAACTCCAAATGGTCATTCCGCGCAACGCTCGATAATATTGGTGTTGGACCGGACCACGTAAACCTTCGAGTCTGTAAAGCTGCCCGTCATGGTGTTGGTCCAGATGTTTACTGGACTGATGGCGAAGTCGTCCACGTAACCAATTTGCGCAAGTGCTTTTCCCGAAATCGTGACTCGCTCCGCCTGAATTGCCCTATACACTCCGTCCCCTGTTGTCATCCAGTGGCAGTTCTTTGGCGGAGAGAACTGTTGAGCCTGAAATTCAACCATTTGTCCACCTGTTTGAGTTGCCCTTGTGAAATCAAGGAGTTCAAGGGGAACCGCCGGAGTTGCCTAGCCAACGTTGCCTGAACCTCAGCTTCATCCTCAGTCAAGGCCCGGCAATGGCCTGAAGATTCCTCAACAAAGCGATAAAGACCAAAGGACACCGTTTCGGTTTTGTCCATATAAAGGGCGTGTACCTTCGCTTTGCTGGCGTACTTTGCAAACCATAGCAGGGAATCAGTAACGGTGGCCAAGGTCGTCGATGCATGGTAAGCGGTTTTCTTGAGCGTGACAATCACGACGCAGTTTTCGCTTCCAAACACTTCATCCATCACGCACCGCACTCGATGCAAGTTTTCATCCGAGATTTGCACGAAGATGCTGCCGGAGTCGGCGAGCAGTTCGCGGCAAAGGGTGGGCCGGTCACGCAGGTAGCTCAGGTTACTATGCACGCCCAACGTCCAGGTGTCGCGGTAGGCCTTGACCGTTTCCGGCTTGCGTGTCAGGTCGGTTTCATTGTCTTTCACGTCGCGCCGACCAATTTCAGGCTGGAAATTCGAGGCGAACTCGATGCCGTAGGGCGGGTCGCGGTAGATCATCTGGACCTTGGCGGCCAGGCCCTCGCGCACCGGGCTAGGCTGGCCCTCACCTGCAACGAATCGCCCAGAAACATCCGGTTGGCCCAATCCACGTCGTGTTCGTTGAACTGGACGGCTTTCTGATATTCGAGTTACGAGTCGGCAAACAGCTCGCGCTGAACATCCTGCCGGGCAGCGACCTTGAGGATGGCCTGCGGCGAGATGCGTTGGTGGATGTGTAGGGCGACCGGCTATGAGCAAAGGCGCTTTTCAGCTCAAGCCGACTGCGCGGCCGTTGGACAGGATTTTGATTCGTACAGCAGCGGGTTCCTTGGGCAGGCCGGGCATGGTCACTATGTTGCCGCAAATCACAACGACAAATCCTGCACCTGCGGCAATCCGCAGTTCATTGACGCGGACGTTGAAGCTGTGTGGACGCCCGCGTTTGGTCGGGTCGTCTGAGAGCGACAGTGGCGTTTTTGCAATGCAAACTGGGAGTTTGTCGAACCCGTGTTTGGCAAACAGTTCGATGTCTTGCTCGACGCCCCGGTCGAATTCTACATCGTCTGCGCCGTACAATTTGCGTGCGATTGTCTCGATTTTTTTCTGCAGCGGCATGTCCAACGGGTAAAGGAACCTGAGTTTCGCCTTTGCATTGCGTTTGATTGCGCGCAAGACAGCCTGCGCCAGATCGAGTGCGCCCTGGCCACCTTTTGCATAATGCTCAGCTACGACAGCTTCGACACCGAGTTTGGCACAGAACCGTATCACACGGCGCAACTGTTCGGGTTTATCGGTTTGGAACCTGTTCAGTGCAACGACAGGCTCGAGCCCGAACAGCCTGATGTTTTCGATGTGTTTAGCGAGGTTGCCGAGGCCGCCATCATCGCTAAAGCCGCCGTGGTACATGATTGCCTTGATTGAAGCGACGATAACGACTGCATTTGGTCGAAGGCCGGCTGCGCGGCATTTGATATGGAAAAACTTTTCCGCGCCAAGCTCGGTGCCGAACCCGGCTTCGGTAACAACGTAATCAGCCAGCTTCAGCGCAAGGCGTGTCGCAATTGCGGTGTTAGTGCCCTGGGCAATGTTTGCAAACGGGCCGGCATGGACAAACGCAGGTGTGCCTTCGAGCGATTGCACCAGGTTCGGATGAATTGCATCACGCAGCAACACCTGCATTGCGGGGACGGCTTTGAGTGCCTCAGCACGGACAGGTTCGCCTTTGTAAGTGAATCCGACAATGATGTTTGCCAAGCGCCGGCCGAGATCGTGGAAATCGCGCGCAAGACACAGGATCGCCATAACCTCGGATGCAGGTGTGATATTGAACCCGTCACGTCGTGGCACGCCATGTTTCGGCCCGCCCAAGCCGATTATGATGTCGCGCAGCGACCGTTCGTTAAGGTCAATCACACGCCTCAACACAATCCTGCGCGGGTCAATGCCAAGCTCATTGCCGTGCTGCAGATGATTGTCAACCATGGCGCACAGCAGGTTATTGGCTTTCTCGACGGCGTACATGTCACCAACAAAGTGCAGGTTGATGTCTTCAGCGGGTGTAACCTGGGCGTAGCCTGCGCCTGTGCCGCCGCCTTTGATGCCGAAGTACGGGCCGAGTGAGGGTTCACGCAGGCAAAACATCGTGCGCAGGCCAAGCCGGCGCAGTGCGTCTGCGAGGCCGATTGTAGTTGTGGTTTTGCCTTCGCCCTGCGGCGTGGGCGACATTGCGGTGACGAGAATTAATTTGCCGTCGGGCATGTGTTGTCGCGCTTCCAACTCGTCAATTGGGACCTTGGCAATGAAATGGCCGTGGGGCAATATCTTGTCCGGGTCAAGCCCGATTTCGCGGGCGACCTCAAAAATTTTTCTTGGCGGAACGCCTTCCGGCAGTTTTAGTTGTGTTGGCATACGAAAGCGGGGCAACTGTATTGCGGCTTGGGCAGAACTGCAACGTTGAAAGTGCGTCGCCGGAGGCCTGCTCGTGCAGGTTAGTCAAACTGGCGAGTGAACAGTTCCGATACACATTTTGCGGTGATTGCCCAGAAAAAAATCACGCAGCAATCGGGTCAATCCCGGTCAGGAGGCCGATTTAACTTGGCGGGGCGGCATGATTTGGTTGTTTGGTCCGGTTTTTGCAGTTTCGGGCGGGTGCAGATTCGAGTTAATTGTTTGCAACTTGAATAGAACCTGATAAGAAATTGCCGTGGCATTGCCATTTTTAAGGTCACCGAGGAAGCGCAAAGACCAACTGCTGGCTGTGGACCTTGGGAGTCGCTCGACCAAAGCCATTCACCTGCAGGCCAGAGGTGAGGGTCTATCGCTGGTGCGATACGCGATCCTAGACGCGCCGATTGCCGAGCAGGGTCTGTCGGTTGAATTGCTTGCGGAACATCTGAAGGCTGTTGTGGCGCAATTGGACGCAAAAGCCAAGCTCATGTCGCTTACTGCGGGTGTAAATGACGTTGTGATCCGCACGGTTGAAATGCCGCTCATGCCAGTGAACGAGATGCGGGCGGTCATCAGAAATCATCCCAAACAATACATGGCGCAGGACATGCCCGATCATACATTTGATTGTTACATCATGCCGCAGGCGGTGCAGCAGGCCAAGCCGGGCGAGAAAGGCAAGCCAGCCAGCTCGGGCGCGAAGCTAAAGGTACTTGTAGCTGCGGCGCGCAACCAGCTTGTGCGCGACATGCAAGCTGCGGTCAAGCTGGCCGGGTTAACCCCGGACAGTATCGTACCGATGCTCATAACGACAATAAACGCATTCGAGTTGGCGCAGCCCGAGCTGTTTGCCAATGAAGTTGTTGCCCTGATTGATATCGGGTTCAAGAACTCGACGATTTGCCTGTTGCAACAAGGCGAGCTGATACTGAGCCGTGTGGTCGGCATTGGCGGTGACAAGCTCACCGAGGGCCTGGCAAGTGCATTGGGCGTTTCATATGCTGAGGCTGAGGGGATCAAACTCGGCATGCCGCAAGAGGTGGTTGACTCGCTGGAAGTTGTGGCGCGCCCGCTCGGGCGCGAGCTGCGCGCATTGATAGATTTCTTCGAGCACCAGCAGGATCAACAGGTCAAACACGTTTTTGTGTGCGGCGCAACGGCGCGCTCGGACTGTATTTTGCAGCTTTTGCAGAGCGAATTGATGGTAGAATGCAAACGTTGGAACCCAGTAGCAGGTTTGAAACTTGAACTGCCACCGGAACAAACGGCCGAGATTGAACATGTGGCACCACAACTGGCTGGTGCAGTTGGTTGTGCCATGGCTACGATTTGAACAATGCCAATCCGCATAAATCTTTTGGCTGAACAACAGGCCGCCGAGGAAATGCGGCGGCGTGACCCGGTCAAACGCGCCGTGTTGGTCGGGTTACTGTTTGTTGTGCTGATGCTGGGGTGGGCGAGCTGGCTACAAATTTCGATCCAGCGCAAGAAACACGAGTTGCGCCGGCTCCAGAGCATGATCCTGCAACAAACCAATGTTTACCAACAGGTGCTCGAAAAACAGGCCAAACTCAACGATGCACAAGCCAGACTGAGCGCGTTACATCAGCTTGCCACAAACAGATTTCTCTGGGCCAGCGTGCTGAATGCGTTGCAACAAACGATAATTGAAGATGTTCAACTGCTCGAATTCAAGGGTGAACAGACCTACCGATACACCGAGGCAACAAAACCGACGGTTGCTGGGGGTAAAACTGTTCCGGGTAAACCAGCCACGGCAACCGAGCAAATCGTGCTAACTTTGCGTGCCAAAGATATCGGGCCGGGTGAAGGCGACAACATCCTCAAGTACATGGAAGCGCTTGGTAATTTCACCTATTTCCAACAGTTGCTGGGTAAGACGGCCAAGTTCCAATTGGTCAGCCGTGAATCGCCCCAAGACGATCCTGAAACAGGTCGAACGGCTGTACGGTTTACGCTGGAATGCAGGCTGCCCGAACGCACAAGATAAAATGCTAAAGCTTGCACCTGAAAAACGTAATCAGCTTGTATTGGTTGCTTTGGTAACGGTTGCGGTACTGGTTGGGGAGTATTATGTGCTGATCAAACCGCAATCGGCGCGGCTGAAAGATTTACCCGCCGCAACTAAAAAGGCCGAGGCGGACTACCAACGCATGGTCGAGGCAATCCGCTCAGCACAACAGATTGAAACCAAGCTTGCCGCAGCAACTAATGCACTGGCTGAATTGGAAGAGGGGATGGCCAAGGGCGACCTGAACGTGTGGCTTTATGCGACAATCAGGTCGTTTGCGCGGAATTACAAGGTTGAAATTCCAAACTTCTCCTTGGCAGAGAAAGGCAGCGTGACTTTGTTACCGGATTTCCCGTATAAACAGGTCAAAATCGGTATAGCAGGTACGGCATATTTCCATGATTTGGGCAGGTTTTTGGCCGATTTCGAAAACAGCTTTCCTTACATGCGTGTCCAAAACCTGACCATCTCACGCGAGACCGGAGGGCAGGTCAGACCCGGTCAACGCGATAAGCTGTTTTTCAAATTCGAAATTGTTGCGCTGGTTAAACCTGGCTCGGATTAAGCCGCTAGTGAAGACAATGACCAAGAATAAACACATCAACTTAGGGGCGCTGTACGGGTTTTGCACAGTGCTTGTGCTGACGGCTTATTCGTCGGGAACGGCGCCGCAGCCGCAGTCAACTGCCACAAATACAACCGCTGCGCAGCTCGACATACCGAAATCTGAATTTGACGATTCGTTGCCGAACGCGCGCGACCCGTTTTTCCCAAAGTTCCAAGCCGGGCCAACTCCAGTTTCAACCAATATGATCCGGACGGCATCCAGTTTGCTTGTGGTCAAGGGCATGTCAGTGCGAGGCACAAGCCGGCTTGTTGTAATAGGGTCGGCAATTGACATTGGCAAAAGCTGGTCGCTCGAACCCGGCGACGAACGGGAAATTATCCTTGGCAACAGCCGGGTCAAACTCAGATGCGATGAAATCCGCGATGATGTTGTTGTAGTATCGCTCGGTACACCGCCACAGCGGATCGAGTTGCCAATCCCAAAAACGTACTGAGCGGTGCGCCGGCTTTCCGAGCATCAGAAATGTAAAAAGATTTGTTGCATAAAAATCGGCTTATATGCAAAATGGGGTTCGAGTTGAGGCAGTTGTTGGTGTGGCCGGGCGCGCGTGTGCACGGCGGCAGAACGCAACAACGGGTTTGCCACGGCGGAGTGCCAATCAATCCGGGTGCGATGAGTTTGAGCGATTGTACAAACAAAAGCCGGCTTGCGCTGAACAAGCCAAGTTGAACCCCGTCAGGTTTTACGCCAAGCGCAAATGACCGAACAATCAGAAAAAGCGACTGTTAAAATGAAAACGATCACCAAAATCCAAATCGTTATCGGGTTGTGCGTTTCGAGTCTCATTGGCTGCAGTCAGGAAAAGCAGCCCCCACAAACAACTGAGGTGCACAAAACACAAACACAGGCTGTGACGCAACCCGCTCCAACGGTGAGCACTACATTGCTGGCTCAGGCACAGCCAACGCCTGCTCCGGCTGAAAGTGCACCTGCAGCAACGGAAACACCGCCTACTGCGACTGAAACACCAGCCGCTACAACTGAAACATCACAGGCTGCAACTCAAACGCCGCCCGGTGCGGTAGCAGCGCCACCCGCCGAGGCGCAACCGGCCAAGACTGAAGCTGCGCCCCCAAAGGCAGCGGTAGAAACTGGCGCACCACACGTCGAACGCGGCGAGGTGTTGCCACTCATTCAGTATGACGAGGTAGCACTGACCACCGTGATCGAGAGCCTGGCCAGACAGGCAGGAATAAATTACATACTCGATTACAAGGTGCCCTACGGCCAGATCGGTCCCGACGGTAAACCATTGCCGCAGCCAATCGTTACGATTCGTTGGGAAAACATCACTGCTGAAGCGGCTTTGCTTGCCGTGCTCAACAATTACGACCTGCAACTTGTCGAAGACCCGAAAACCAAGGTGGCGCGGATCACGCGTAAAGACCCGGCTGCACCGGACCCGCTGGTTACCAAGATCATCCAGCTCAAGTTCGCCTCCGTGAGTAACATGGCTGCGGCCGTAAACGCCGTGCTCACAGACAAGCGCAGCAAGGTACTGCCAGACACACGCACCAGTCAGCTCATTGTGGTTGCAACCGAGCGCGAGCAATTTGCCGTGCAGGAACTCATTGACAAGCTCGACACACAAACCCGCCAGGTGCTGATCGAAGGCAGAATAATGGAAGTGTCACTTAACCCGAAGACAAAGAAAGGCGTTGATTGGTCAGCTACGCTCGAAAAGCAAAATGTTTCCTTTGGCAATGGTATTACCACCGGCACAACGGAAACCGAGATACCCGGTGCCTCACAAGTAATCACGCTCCCTAGCAAACGCCAGATCACAACCGCGCCGCGCTACACCGAGACAACTGTGTTGGAAACAGTGCTTGGCAGTGGCGGGTTGTCGCTGAACACTTACAAGGGTCTGACACCGAATATTGGATTCTTGAATGCCGATGGGTTGAATGCTGTGCTTTCGTTCCTGAACACCTACGCCGAGTCGCGTGTTTTGTCAGCGCCTCGGACCGTGACACTAGACAACGAACCAACTTTTATTGAAGTGGGACAGATGTACCCTGTGATTAATATCAGCCCCCAATCGCAGATGTACGCCGGCGGCTCCCAAATCAATTACACAAACTTAACTTTGCGGCTTGAGGTTACACCAAGCATTTCCGCCAACGATTACGTGAATCTTAAAGTAAAACCGAGTGTGGTGCGACTCGGCCCCAAGATTAGCAGCATGGTTGCCGGATACGCTAACGAGGTTGACTCGTTTTACAAACGCGAGATGGAGACGCGCGTGCTCATCCCGAGCGGTAACACATTGGTCTTGGGCGGACTGGTTCAGGACGAGATTAATGATGCGGCCACAAAAGTGCCGGTTTTGGGCGACATACCTGTGCTCGGGTACGCATTTCGCAGCAAATCACGCGAACGTGGCAAAATGAACCTGATGATCTTCATCACCCCCACAATTGTCAGGGACGAAGACTTCCAACCGACAAAAACCGAGTTTTTGAAGACGCCGTTGCCTTCGGGCGATGCGCTCGATGAAGATTGGTCAGCTTTGGACACAACGGAACCGGTTGACTGGAGCAAGCCCGAGCCGCTAAAGGCGTCCAAAAGAAAATACGAATTTGATGAATCGTTGGTCGCACCGAAGGCTCAGTAGGCAAGTCCTGCTCTTCGTCCAACGACTCACAACCAGAGGACAAACCATGAAAACTGGAGCTAATAAATCCTCAGGACCAAACCAAACACGCCCAAAGCGAACGTGCGTTTGGCTGTTTGGTGTGGCTTTGTTTTTATGCGCCGCCACAGCAGCGCACCTTGCTTGCGCTGTAAGCGTCACTACGCTCACGGGTGGGCCTAACCAGTGGAATCTGAACCCGAACGGGTACACAGATGGCGCAACTGATTCAGAAGCACAGTTTTACACACCATTGAGCCTTGCGATTGATTACGATCCGCAGGGTAACCGCGTGATGTATGTAGCAGACCGAGATAACAATGCAATACGCAAGATTTATCTCGATCTGAACTGGACAGTTACATTCCTGCCTAATGCAGTTGTACCGACCAACTGGATTTCACAACCGGTTGGAGTTGTTGTTGATTCGGAAGGGTACGTTTACGTGCTGACCCGCGGCAACGGAGCAAACGGCACCATACGCAAGTTCGATAAATTCGGTTGCCCGACATCAACCAATGCCATTCTTGCAACCAACCTGGTTAATGCAAATGGCCTTGCCATGGACCGCTCTGGTAACCTGTATGTCACAGTCGAAAGCAACAAGGTTAAACGTATCACTGCAGGTACAACCAATATCACAACAATCGCAACTATCACAAACGCAGGTACACTGCTGCGCGGCGTAGCCGATCGGTACGATGGCACAATTGCCGTGTGTGATTCGGGTAATCACGGTATATGGCTGATCAACCTCACAAACGGCGTAGTTACAAAACTAACCGGATTCAATGGCGCAGGTGACCAGTTCGGCACCAAAAACTTCGCCAAATTCAGACAACCATTTGGTTTAGCTGCAGCCGGTGACGGTACATTGATCGTCACTGACCAGGGCAATCACCGCGTTAAAACTGTAGATCGCAACGGTACGGTGTGCAGCCTGTATGGTGTCTGCTCGAACGATTGGGTGGTAGGGTACGGTGCGTACCCGGGCTGGTGGGACGGCAACGGGTGTCCATGTAACATTACATGTGAAATTTGCGAGAATTACGCCGAGGCACGACTGCCAGCGGGTGTTTACGTAGCTAATGATGGCAATGTGTACACAACCGAAATCTATTACCACATCATCCGGGTTGCCACAGGCGGTAATTTCTTGCCGCCGCCGCCCTGGGCACCGTTGGCGCCTGCTTCATTGCAAGCGCGCGCCACATATGGACAAGTAGAACTGAGCTGGACACCCAGTGCAGGTGCAACTAATTACTACGTCAAACGATCTACCACTCAAGGTGGGCCATACGCAAAAATCGCCAGCGTAAACAGCACGAACTATACTGATGCCAATGTGTTGGGTGGCAACACGTATTACTATGTTGTTTCGGCTGAAAATGCAGGCGGTGAAAGCCCCAACTCACCTGAGGCAAGTGCTACTGTACCACGGGAACCTGTGCCTGACCCGCAAATTGGGTATGTTGATTTCCCAGCCGAGACGTACCCACCTTACACTTCAGTGTTTTGTCCCGGGAATTCTTTTGTATTCAATAACGACGTTTTCATTGTAATCGTGGGCGTGGCTGGTGCACAGACATTTTACACATTTGCCCAAACCACCAATGCAGCTTCAGTCCCAGATCCAACTACTGCTTCAGCGTCAGTGCCTGGTGGTTATCGCGACGGGTTGAGCCGAGCCGATGTGGTCCCGTTTGTCGTTGCCCAGGCTATGCCTTACCTCTCCATTAAAGCGAGGAGCTTTAAACCCGATGGTAGCCCACCTAGCCAGGTCGTTTCGGCTACATTCCAGTTCGTTACGGCTAATCCCGTTATCGAGGGGGATAACGCCGCGGCGTTTACAATCAGGGACGCAACTGCTCAGGCACGGCTCTATTACACCTTGGACGGGTCTGACCCGGCGCCGGATAACACGAATGCAGTTGACCTTGGCACAGTCCCTGACCCAATAAACCGGTGGTATGTGTCACTGCACATCGAAACGAATACGTTGTTTAAGGTCAGGGCGTTCCGTGACAATTATCAGCCCAGCGCTATTGTGAGCAACCTGTTCTTAACAACAAGTTTTGTCCCGAACCGTATTAGTTTCGGGTTTGCTGCAGGTGAAGCATCGAGTGATTTTGTTGGCTCGCCGGGCCAGAGATTTTTTGCACCTGTGACATTGACTGTTTTGCCGGATGCAAAAATGTATAGCTTACAGTTTAACATCACAGTGACTAACCTCGCCCCAGCACCACCAGTTCAGCCCGGTGCTTATGGGTTCAGCTCGATGCTGGTTAAGCCGCTGCTTGGGTCTCCGGGTAACTATATTACCATTCCGCCGGCCATGTATGTAGCACCGTGGTATGTCTGGCCGCCTCCATACACGAACGTTTTCTGGTATGGCGGAGGCTGGTTCCTGGGCCTTACGAACGTTAACCCAGCTCTGAATTTGATTGGTGTGGGCTGGCTCGAACGCGCTGGGGAAACCAATCTGTACGACACGAAAAAACAGGACCTCATCACATATTCAATGGCGCATGATACGCTGTTCGAGAAAAAGAATGGCAAAGTTGTCGTAGGCGGCTACTGGTTTGAAATCCCAACAAACGCTGCTCTTGGCCAGCAATACCGCATCCAAATCGGTCGGCCATCGGCAACATCAGATGGTATAGGTGCCCCGGGATCAGACGTGTACATCGAAACACCAACCAGCGGATCGCTTAGTAATGGCCAGATCAACGCAATTAAACTCGTCACCGTAGGCCAACGCAGGTATATCGTAGGCGATGTATATCCCTTCCGGTGGTTTAACGCAGGCGACTTTGGTGATAGTAACATCGTCAGTGCAGATGTCATGCAAGTGTTCCAGTCTGCGGTGTACTCCCTTAACACACCACCCGCTGAAAGCGATTTCTACGACGCAATGGATTCGTGTTGTCGCACAGGCACTAACATGCCAGGCACAACAGACATTTTCATGCCCAGCACTTACTACAACGACACAAATACCCTGTTCTTTGGGTGGGATACAAACATCAATTCAATCGTTTTTGGCGATGGTGTACTAGATGTCTGCGACGTGTATGTTACGTTCAGGCGGTCACTCGACCCGTGTCTGACCTGGTTCCAGCGGTTCTGGACAAACGGGATGCATGTCGCGCAGCTCGCCACAAACATGTATCGTGGCACAGTGGAGTGTCCGCCGGTCTCAATACCATCTACCCCCGGAAGCGGCGACGCACCGGTAGAGTTACCCGCTGCGGTGTTGTCGGTGCCCGACCGGCTCGCAACTGCAGGTCAGCTTGTGGAGGTAGGGGTCTTTGCACAGGTTCAAGGTGAGTATCCGGTGCGTGTTATGATGCTAAATTTGAACATCGAGCCGCTGGACGGGTCGCCTCCAGTGTCCGAGCAGATTCAGTTCACGCCAAATCCAGCACTTGGCCAGACAACTATAGCAATGGCACGCTCAGCCGGTAATTACGCCGGTGCATGGCTCAATAACGCTGTCACCGGTGTATCAGGCACCAACGCTCTCCTCGGCACATTAAAGGTCAGGATTCCAGCCGGCGCGGGTCCACTTGCTGCCTATGCGATAAATTTTGAACACGCTTCAGCCTCGCCGAATGGACTTGTGCCGTTCAAAACACGCACACGCACTGGCTTGATCACATTGTCTGATCGCTCAAGCTCATCGTGGGGTGATGGCATACCTGATAGCTGGCGATTGCGGTACTTCGGCTCGATTGACAACATATTAAGCGCTGCAACCGCAGATGCTGATGGCGACGGCTTGTCGAATCTCGAAGAATATTACGCTGGCACTGACCCGAATGATTGCAAGTCGAACCTGAAGCTCAATTCTGGGCGTGACAGTACGGGTGCGAACGGCATCGTCATAAAGTGGCCCAGCGCAGTTGGCAAGCGGTACGTTGTTGAAGTTTCGCCGACGTTGTACGGGCCATTGTGGACCTCAATCGCAACAAACATCGGTACAGGTTGGGACATCGAATATCGCGATACGCAGACTGCGCCGGGTGTACGGTTCTATCGCGTGCGGCTCTTGCCTTAAACGGTACAGGCCAATCTTGAGACGCTTAGCCTCGCCCAACGGGACGGCCTGTGGGCGAGGCTAAACTTTTTTACGACATCCACAAAAGGTGTGGCAATACCTAACTATTATGCTGTAAATTGGCTGCTAATGTCTTGGTGGCTCGTTGATGTGTAAGGATTCAACTGGTTGCAGCAGCAGCCAGTCTGGACAAAGCCTAGCCGTCCAACGCCGAATTTCCTGTGCCGTATGGGCGCTCGTAAGGGCGCGGGCGGCAGGATTCGCAGCGGAGGGGGCGAGCCTGCATAAACCAACCCCGGCGCGCAGTGGACTGCGCGCCGTACCTTACTCTACGCCTCAGCGTCTCGGCCGTTAAACGTAGCCGCGCCCGTAAGGGCGCGGAAAATCAGATTCAAGCCGATAGGCTGGGTCAGTGCGAGCGGCTCCGGCGCGCAGTGGACTGCGCGCCCTACCTTACTCTCTACGCTTCTGCTGTGAAGGATTGGAGTAGAAGCTTTTGGAGCGCGGTGCTCCAGCACCGCTTTCGGTTCGATTGGAGGGACGACTTTCAAGCCGTCCAGAGTGTGGTGCAGGGCAACCCACGCTTCGATACCCGGCCCGGACGAAGCCTTGCCATTCAACGCGGAATTTGCTGCGCCAGCACACAGCTTTTGTCCGTTTTTCCCTTAGCATGGGTGCAGCAAGAGGGTCCCCGCGAACGCGGGACAACTGAACCGGGCGGTCATAGACCGCCGCTACAGCACGATACGGTTCAGGGTGTTTTTTGGCTGTTCCGACAAATCGGAACCCTGCGTGTGAAGCGTAGCATTTTGGTTCGCCAAAACCCGATCTTTGGTAGGGCGGGCAGTCCTCTGCCCGCCGGACGTTTCCGGGTGTACGGATGGCGGCGCGTCCCGCACATGCGGGACGCGCCCTACCTTACTCTCCGCCTCAGCGTCTCGGCCGTTAAACGTAGCCGCGCCCGTAAGGGCGCGGACGGTAGGGATTCCTGCCCGAGAAGCCAGGTCTGCACGACCCGCACCGGCGCGCAGTGGACTGCGCGCCCTACCTTACTCTCTACGCTTCTGCTGTGAAGGATTTGAGGAGAAGTTTTTGGAGCGCGGTGCTCCAGCACCGCTTTCGGTTCGATTGATTGACACGACTTGCGCGTCAGCCAGAGTTTGGTGCAGGCCGGACCGCGCTGGGGAGTTGGCTTGGACGCCCATTTTCTTTCTTGTTTTTGCTGCAAGTGCTTGATTAGCAGCGAGTTAGCTCATTTTGGCGTTTCATTTGTAGCCATACACTGGGCATTTTTTCTCTTGACATGAACCAATTGTTGTGTATTATGGTGGCCATGAAAACAAAATCGCGACGTGTCCACCTCGAAATCCAACAACACCGCGGCAATCCAGTGGGCCTGATCCGATCTTCTTTCCGCAAGGACGGTAAGGTGTGTCATGCCACATACGGGCGCATTACGGGTTTGTCGCTGGAGCAGTTGCGATTGATCCAGGCAGCCTTCCAAAGGCGAGTGGTGCCTGAGGACTCGCCTGAGGCTTTGCAGATTACCAGCGGCAGGGAATACGGTGCCAGCGCTGTTGGGCTAGCCCTGGCAAAGGAGTTGGGCCTGGACCGGATTATCTATTCTCGGAGCGAGCGATGGGTGCGTTGTGCGCTGGCGCTGATCGTTGGTCGGTTGGTTTATGCCGGCAGTGAACTGGCTCTTAGTCATATTGGTGACTTGAGCGTGTTGTGGGAGCTGTGTGGTGTCAGCGGTCCGATTGACGTGGATCGCGATTGTTATGCTGTGATGGATCGGTTGCTGGAGCGCCAAGGTGCAATTCAGCGCAGTCTTGCTGCTAGGCATCTGCAGGATGGGTGCCTGGTGCTTTACGATCTGACCAGCAGCTATGTCGAAGGCGCTTATCAGCAAAGCCAAATAATAGCCTTTGGTTACAACCGGGACGGCAAGCGTCGGCATCAGCAAATGGTCATCGGGCTGTTGTGCAACCGGGATGGCT
>Ga0315298_1004080_pt1 | contig 22315 bp, 19 predicted proteins | sample WHS_1_MG_FD_203077 | JGI IMG/M metagenome (GOLD analysis project Ga0315298, IMG submission 203077) | Extremophilic microbial mat communities from Washburn Hot Springs, YNP, Wyoming, USA - WHS_1_MG | ecosystem: Environmental > Aquatic > Thermal springs > Hot (42-90C) | place: USA: Wyoming...
CCGGTTGATCGTTTCTTCCGCCGTCATGCCGGCCGGAAAGGCGATGTACTCGGTGGTCATCAGCGCGCCGGCCGTATTGTCGGGGTAGCCCATCAATTCCCGCACATCTTCGGCTTCTTCCGGTTCCATCAGGTTGAGCAGTTCCCGGGATTTTTCCTCCGGCAATTCCCCCAGTATGTCGGCGGCCTCATCGGGCGGCATTTCTTCCAGAATATCCGAAGCCCGCTCACTGTCCATGCGTTCGATGATTTCCACCTGGGTGTTCAGATCCGCTTCCGCCAGCGCTTCGGCGGCCGTCTCATTATCCAGGTGGTCGATAAAGCCGGCGCGCTCCCGGTGGTCCAATTCCTCGATTATGTCGGCGATATCCGCCGGGTGCAGCCGGCTGATCTGGTCCTGTTCGTGGCGCAGGCGCAGGCTGGCCGTTAAATTTTCCAGCGGCTTGATATACTGCCAGCCCAGCAATTGGTGTTCCATTTTCCTGCCCAGGAACTCCACCCCGAGACGTCGAAACAGACCGCGCAGGCCGATGTCCACGGCCAGCAGGATGACATCGTAGGTTTCTCCGTGACGGATCCAGGAGAGTTTGATGTCGTTTACCCGGACCACCTTGGAGCCTTTCATATCAATGATCTGTTTGTCCAGCAGCCATTTGCCGGCATAAATTTCATTTTCCTTCAAAGTGGAAAGATTATCTTCCGAAAACTCGCCCTTGAGTTTTAAACCCTGTTTATCCCAGTGATCAATCTGGCTTATCCCGATATGTTTTTGCACTCCGCGGGCGAATTTTATTCCGGTCACCCGCGGACAAATACCATCCCAGCTGACCGCCATATCGCGCAGATGACCCACCTTTCGCCCCTTACCGTCAAAAATCGGTCTGCCCTGTACCTGACTGTAGAAGAATTCCCCCAGCACACTTACCTGTTCCACCGGCAATCCCTCCTTTTAAGTATTTTCCGGGTTGCCGGCCCCTTTTAAAAGAGGCGGCCGGGCAACCGGAGCCCTTTTCCGTATCCAACTGCCGCTACTGTCACCAGGTCCGGCGTCCATGCAACCACCTCCTGCTGGAGTATAATCTCCCGGCATAAAAACTAAACTTCCCCGTCGAACGGGGAAGCCCACTGCTCCATGACATACCAGGGCATGGAGCATCTTCCCCACTCGTCCGAGCTTTGGCACATACATAGCTAGAGACCGAACAAAGCCTCAGTCACATTAGGTAAAGCCTTAATCCGGCCATACCTGTTAACCCATTGGTGTCTTTCGACATTTCCGGGCAGTGACGTGTGCTCTATGCAGAAGCCTCACCTAACGAGGAAGTTTATTCATTTTTACTCTATGCCAGGCGATTTTAACCAAACCCATTTTAGAATAACAGGTGCGGTTTGTCAACGGCTGCACCGGATACTTTTTATGTTTATTTTTCGCCCCGGACAATGTCGGGCCGGATCGTTTTCCGGCGCGGGATGCGGTTCGGATGTAGGGAGCGGTGCCAATAAAACATTTACGATCAAAACTTTTGGGAATATAATTAATTGGAGAAGGCGGGTGATCTGATGAGCGCTGAAGAAAATGTCCTCACGGAGAGAATCGCCGACGCTCTCTGGCAGGTCTGGCGCGGCTGGCGTTTATTGTCCCATCCGGTCAAGCAGGGTAAAATCACACCCGAGCAATACTGGATCCTGCATGTTCTGCATCGTTTCGGGCCGCAGCGGATCAAAGATCTGGCTGCCCGGATGGGCAACGGTTCCAGTGCGGTGACCATTGCCATCAAAAGGCTGGAGCGGGACGGGCTGGTCTGCCGTCAGCGGGGGACCGAAGACGAACGGGTGGTGCTCACCCACCTTACCGAACACGGGCGGGCGACTTTTCAGGCCTGGCGTCAGCAGAGGCGTAAGGCTCTTTCCGCCCTTTTTGAGCCGCTCGATGCGGAAGAAAAACGCCAGTTGTATGAAATACTGGCCAAAGTGCTCGACCGTCTTGATGAGGGGGGGATGTTCGTTGGAAGCCATTGTTGAGGTGGAGCGGTTGCGGAAAGCTTTCGGTGAGCATGTGGCGGTGAAGGGGGTTTCCTTTACCATTGCGGCCGGGGAGGTATTCGGCCTGCTCGGCCCGAACGGTGCGGGGAAGACCACCATAGTGCGCATGCTGACCACGCTTTTGCCTCCCGACGACGGCCGGGCCGCCATCTGCGGCTGCGATGCGCGTCGGCAGGCCGCCCGGGTGCGCCGGTGCATCGGTTATGTGCCCCAGGCGCTTTCGGCGGACGGTTCCCTCACCGGTTACGAAAACATGCTCATTTTCGCCAAGCTGCTCGGTTTGCAAAAGGCGGAGCGGGAGCGGCGCATCGCCGAGATGCTGCATTTCATGCAGCTTGACGACGCCGCCGACCGGCTGGTGCGCCACTACTCGGGCGGCATGGTGCGGCGGCTGGAGATCAGCCAGGCGGTGCTGCATTATCCCCGGGTGCTTTTCCTGGATGAACCGACGGTCGGGCTGGATCCGGTGGCCCGCCGGGGGGTGTGGGAGAAACTTGAGGAATTGCGCCGAACCTACCGGATGGCCATTTTGTTGACCACTCATTACATGGAGGAGGCCGATACGGTGTGCAACCGGGTCGGTATATTGAATCACGGCGCGATGGTGGCGGTCGGAGCACCCCGGGAATTGAAAGAAAAAATAGGTGCGCCCGACGCTTCCATGGATGATGTGTTTGCCTATTTCACCGGCAACAGGCTGGAGGCGGAGGGGGGGAATTATCGTGAACTCAAACAGGTGCGCCGTACCAGCAGGCGGCTCGGTTGAATCAACCCCGGCCGCGGTCGATACGTTGCGCCGGACGTTGGTTGACGTGCTGGCCATTGCCGAGATGGAAGTGCGCAAGCTGCGCCACGATCCGACCGAGTTGTTCACCCGGGCGGTACAGCCGGTGCTCTGGCTTTTGATTTTCGGGCAGGCTTTCAGCCGGGTGCGTGCCTTCGATACCGGCGGGGTGGCCTATCAGGCCTTTATGACCCCGGGTATTCTTTCCCAGTCGGTGATGTTTATCGCCATATTCTTTGGCATATCGATCATCTGGGAAAAGGACATGGGCATATTACAAAAGTTCCTGGCCATGCCCGTACCGCGGGTGGCCCTGGTACTGGGCAAGGCGCTGGCCGCCGGGGTGCGCGCCCTGAGTCAGGCGTCTATCGTTTTCCTGCTGGCGGCTTTGATTGGCGTGCCCCTGCGCTGGCACCTGCTGGATCTGCTGGCCGTGGCCGGGGTGGCCGTTCTGGGGGCGATCACATTTGCCACCCTGTCCATGATTATCGCCGCGCTGGTGAAGACCCGCGAGCGTTTCATGGGGATCGGCCAGCTGCTCACCATGCCCCTTTTCTTTGCTTCCAACGCCCTGTATCCCGTTTCCATCATGCCCGGCTGGCTGCGGGTGGTGGCCGCGGTCAACCCGCTCAGTTATATGGTGGACTTCCTGCGCGGCGCCCTGGTCACCGGTCAGATGAGCAACTGGCCGATTGATGTCGGTGTGCTGGCGCTGGCCTGCGTGGTGTTCACCGCCATCGCCACCTGGATTTATCCGCAGGTGGTGGCTTGAAGCCCGGCCCCGGTTTTCCGGCGGCCGGCATCTTCCCGTCGGGGGCCGGCCCCGTTTACCGGGCGTTTAATGACGGCAGGGAGGTGATCAATTTCGGCGCGGTAGCTGCTTTGCTTTCGGCAGGGCTTTATTTTCCGGGGAAGTGAAAAATGGGGGAGGAGAATTTGTTTAAAAACCTGTTTAAAAATTTTTATAGCAGAAAAAAGTTGATGGCAGTTGCGGCCGCAGTGCTGTTGCTGATTGCGGCGGTCGCCCTGCACGGGAGAAAACCCGCGGTGAACAGCAATCGGATGGCCGGTGCCCAGGTCATTCCCGTACAGACCACCGTGGTGCAGATTGGTGATCTGAGCAGTATCAATACTTTGACCGGCACGCTTGCTGCCAATCTGCAGACTTCCGTGGGCACGAAGGTGGCCGCCCGGGTCCAGGCGGTGTACGTTGACGTGGGACAGGCAGTACATACCGGGCAGGTGCTGGCCCAGCTGGACCCCAGCGATTTGGAAAAACAACTGGCCCAGGCGCAGGCGCAAATCCAGGTCGATGAGGCGCAGTTGCAGAACGCGCAGGATACTTCGGCCGGCACGCTGTCCCAGACGAAGGCGGCCCTGGACCAGGCAAAGGCCAATTACGCGCAGGCGAAAGCGGATTATCAGCGCTATCAGACCCTGTATGACAGCGGCGCCGCCACCAAACAGGAACTGGAACAGGCCCGGCTGAAGATGGACACCTACCAGTCGCAGGTTGAGGCAAGCGAAAAAGCCTACCAGCTCGCCCGGAGCGAAGACGGCGTGGCGGTGGCCCGGGCCACTTTGAGCAGGGATCAGGCCGCGGCGGCGATCATAGAACAACAGCTGGGCGAGTTGACCATTACTTCTCCGGTTGACGGGGTGATTGCCGCCAAAAACATCGAAGTGGGCGAGATGGTTTCCCCGCAAACGACATTGTTCAATGTGGCCCAGGTGGATCCCCTGCAGGTGACGGTGAACGTTTCGGATCAAATTATCGCCAACCTCCATCCCGGTACGAAGGCGCAGATCAGTGTGCCCGAACTGGGGACGAAAGTCTTTTCCGGCCAGGTGATCAGCGTCGGACCGGTACCGGATCAAACGAGCCAGTCCTACCCGGTAAAAATCCGCATTGCCAATCCCGATCACAGTATGATGCCGGGTATGACGGCTTCGGTGGTGTTTACCGGTCTAAAGACCAGATCCGGGGTGGTCATCCCCGTTCAGGCGGTGGTGGAAACACCCCAGGGCAGCGAAGTATTTACAGTGGAAAACGGCGTCGCGCACATGCACATTGTACAACTGGGAGCCGTTTCAAGCGATCAGGCGGTGGTATTGAGCGGTTTGCAGCCAGGTGCGCAACTGGTGATCAACGGTCAAAACCTGCTTTCGGACGGAACCAGGGTAGTTGTGGTGAAAAATGCCGATCAGGCCGGGGCGAGCGGAATCATCAACAGCGTTGAGCGGGGGGCCGGAAAATGAAAATAGCCGATGTTTCCGTCGACCGCCCCGTGCTCATTTCCATGGTGATGGTCGCCCTGGTTCTGCTCGGCCTGGTGGCGCTGCCGCTGCTGCCGGTGGATCTCTATCCGAATCTGGATATTCCGGTGGCTCTGGTATCCACCTCCTGGAGCGGCACCACCCCGACGGTGGTGGAACAGCAGGTGACCAAGCCAATCGAAGCGGTGATGAGCACCGTTTCCAATGTCAGCGAAGTTGATTCCATTTCCCGCAGCGGGCAGTCGCTGGTGATTGTGCGTTTCAACTACGGCACGGATATGAACCAGGCCGTGGCCGACATGCGGGACAAGATCAATCAGGTGGCCGGCAGTCTGCCTTCGGATGCCGGCGCCCCCATGATCATGCGCATAGATCCGAACAGTATGCCGATTATGACTCTGGCCCTGTCCGGGCAGAACGCCAGCGTGGAGCAGTTGAAACAGCTGGCCGATGACGTGGTCACTCCCCGCCTCCAGCAGGTCAGCGGTGTGTCGGCGGTCAATGTCAACGGCGGCAAGAGCAGGCAGATCCAGGTGGTGGTGGATCCACACCGGTTGCAGCGGTACGGGCTGTCAATCACCCAGGTCATTCAGGCCCTGCAGAGCGACAATATGCAGGGCGATGCCGGCCTGGTGAACAAAGGCGACCAGGAGATTGATCTGCATATAAACGGCCAGTTTATCACCCCCGGTGATGTGCTCAATGTACCGGTGCGCCTTCCTTCCGGTGATACGATCAAAATCTCCGATCTGGGTCAGGTGAACGACACCTATGCCGATGTCACCGAACTGGCCCGGGTGAACGGCCTTTCCTGCGTCAGCCTGGACATCATGAAGATCTCCGGCGGCAATACGGTGCAGGTGTCCGGCAATGTGCAGAAAATAATTCCGGCCATCAATCAGGTGCTCCCTCCCGGGGTGAAGCTGACCGTGATCAGCGATCAGGCCAAATACATCCGGGAATCCATTGATACGGTGGTCAATCACACATTGCTTGGTGGTTTGTTCGCCCTGATCGTGCTCTGGCTGTTCCTGCGCCGGGTGCGCACCACCGCGGTGATTGCCATCGTCATCCCCATCGCCGTTATTTCCACTTTCGCCGCCCTGTACTTCGCCGGCCAGACGATCAATACCATTTCTCTGGGCGGGCTGGCTCTGGGCATGGGGTCCCTGGTGGACTTTGCCGTGGTGGTGATTGAGAGCATTTTCCGCTATCGCGAGTCGGGCTGCGGGCCGATTGAAGCGGCCAAACTGGGCACGGCCGAGGTGGGCACGGCGGTGATGGCCAGCGCCCTGTCCCAGGTCAGCGTTTTTGCCCCCGTGGTTTTCGTGCAGGGTTTTGCTTCCCAGATCTTTATGCCGATGGCTCTGGCGGTGGTTTTCTCCCATCTGGCCGCGCTGGTCGGGGCGCTTACCCTGGTTCCCATGCTGGCGGCCAGGCTGATGCGGGGCAGTTCCTTCAACCCGGGTGAGACTGCGGGGAGCCGCTGGAATCCTTCCGTGGCCTTCAGCCGCGGTGTGGAAAAGTTGAAAATGCATTATGAAAGGCTGCTGCGCTGGGCGCTGGGACACCGCAAAATCGTGCTTTTGTCCACCGCCCTGATGCTGGCGGTCAGCCTGGCCATGCTTCCCGTGGTCGGGTTCGAATTGATGCCCAATCAGGATGAGGGGCAGTACTCGGTGAGCATCACCCTGGATCAGGGGACCAAACTGGATGTAACCAACCGGGTGGTCGAGCGGGTTGAGCGGCTTATCCGGCAGATGCCCGAAACGGATACGGTTTACACCGTGGTGGGCAGTCCGGGCGGTAATTTCATCTCCTCCCAGACGGCCACCAATACTGCGGATATCAATGTCACCCTCAAGCCGCTGTCCCAGCGGAAACGCAGTGTTTTTCAGGTGATTGAAGAACTGCGCAGAAAAGTGGCCCTCATCCCGGGGGCGCAGATCAATATTCAGGCCGCCCAGCAGGGCTTCGGGCGTACGGGTATGCCCATTCAGGTGGTCATTCAGGGCGGCGATCTGAACGTGCTGCGCGAACTGGGGGATCTGGTGGCGAACCAGATACAACAGGTGCCCGGCACCCGGGGCGTGCAGAATACCATGGACAAGACCAGTCCCGAATACGATGTGAATATCAACCGGGTGCTGGCCGCGCGTTACGGTATCACGGTACAGCAGATTTTGAACACCCTGCGGGCCGATTACAACGGTACCAAAGCGACCAGCTACATCGCCGGGTCCACATCGGTCGACGTGGTGGTCAAACTGCCGGAGGATTACACCCGGGATTACAGCCATCTCAATGACATCACCGTGGTCAGTCCGGCCGGCGTGCAGGTGCCGCTGAGCGCGCTGGCGACAGTCCAGCCGGCGGCTGGTCCGGCGGTGGTCAGGCGGCAGAATCAAATGCGTCAGGTCACCGTGCAGGCAGATGTTTTCGGACGCAGCGTGGGTGAGGTGCAGCGGGATATCCAGGCCAGACTGGACCGGATTAATTTCCCGGCGGGATACAGCTGGCAGTTCGGCGGTCAGGCGCAGGACATGGCTTCGTCTTTCAAGTCCCTGGGGCTGGCCATGCCGCTGGCGATTGTGCTGATGTACATGGTTATGGCCGGGCAGTTCGAATCCCTGTTCGGACCATTCATCATCATGTTTTCCCTGCCGCCGACCTTTGTCGGCATCATGCTGGGGCTTCTGCTCATGCATCACGCCGTCAGTGTGAATGCTCTGATCGGGGTGATTATGCTCATCGGCATAGTGGTCAATAATGCCATTGTGCTGGTTGATTATACCAACCAGCTGCGCCGGAAGGGGCATTCCACCAGAGAGGCGCTCTGCCTGGCCGGCCCCGTGCGCCTGCGGCCGATTTTGATGACCACCTGCACCACCGTGCTGGCGATGTTTCCTTTGATGCTGGGTTATGGCGAAGGAGCCGAAGCGCAGGCGCCGATGGCCACAGTGGTTGTTTTCGGGCTCACGGTTTCCACCCTGGTCACGCTGGTGCTGGTGCCGGTGATGTATACTGTGATCGATGACCTGGGCGCCCGGTGGCGTGGTTTTCGGCAGGGCAGGCGGAATGCGGCGGATGCCGGAACGCCGGCCGCCGGCGGCAAATAGGGGCGGTTTCACCGAAACAACGGAAAAAGTAGCTTCGGCGGCTAATGATCCGGACCGGGGGCGTTCGTTGTAAAACGGGCGCCCCCGGCATTGTTGCCCGGTGCGCATTCGCGCCGCCGGTTCGCCTGCCCGGGGTGCCCCCCGTGCTTCATCCTGGACTTGCACAAAGAGCCGCCCCTTCGGTACGACCATCGCCTTCAGGAGCGATTTTGATCGGGTGGGGGCCCGTTTACCATCAATTGTTCATGTTTTTTTCATGGTTTGGTAATAAATTTCTGTTAGCTTTAGTAGATGCGGGAGGTGGTGTTTACTGGCAACCTGACGAAAAGTCGAAATACAGTCTCCTGTAGTGGTTTTAAGTCCAGGTGATCAAAACGGGAGGGATGCTGATCATGAATTTTGCGGGAAAAAAGAGACTGCTCTGGCTGCCGGCCGTGCTCCTGCTGCTGGCGATTTTTGCGGCCGGCTGCGGTAATTCCGGCTCGACTGCTTCTTCCGCGCCGGCAAACAATGCCGCGCAAACGGCGGGCACCGCCTCCTCCGCCCAGAACGGCGGACGGAAAGCAACGGATCCCGCGGTGGCAAAACTGTTTGGCACTTTGCGCAGAGTGGAGCAGCTGGCCGGTAACAAAAATTATCCTCTCACCGCCGCTCAGGCGAAGCAACTTTTGCCCATTGTCAAGGATATAGCCGCGCAGAAGAGCATTGCCGCCGATTACGCCACGGAAAAAGAAAAAGCGATTGTATCCATTTTGACTCCCGAGCAGCAAAAACTGCTCAGCACCCCGCTGCAAAGACCGAACCGGCCGGCCGGCAGTCAGGGGAATAACAATAACGGCGCCAAGCGGGTGCTTGGCAATTCAGCCGGCACAAATAACCCGGCCGGTTTTCAGGCCCGGTTTCTGCAGCGCCTGACCACCGTCCTGCAGAAAAAGGCGGGCAGCTGATTTTAACAGGTTTTTTCGACCGAGCAATTGCCTGCGGAGCGGATGAATAATCTTTTTATTCCCCTGCACATTTAAGCTTTGCCCGCATATTTTATATTAAAGGCAAAGGGGAGTAGCTAGTGTGGAGTCATCCACACCGGCGGAATCGACATGCTGGCGCCCGCGGCGCCCGGTTCCGCCGACAGCGCCGTCCGCCTGGTAGCGAGACCTTTGTTTCAGCGGCAGATTTGCCCTGAAACAAAGGTCTTTTTGCTCGGGTGCCCGGAATAAAGCGCCTGCCGGCGTCCCGGCAGGCGGGAAAAAACGAACGCGGTCTATCCGGCAAACAGCCGGAACAACAGGATGCCGTTGAAGCAGATAATCAGCGCCACTACCGTCCAGCCGAGAAAACGGGTCCCCCCGCTCGCGGCATACGTTCCCATTACCTCCCGCCTGCTGCTTAAAATCATCAGCGGAATGACCGCCGCCGGCAGGGCAAAGCTCAGGATTACCTGGCTGACAATCAATACCATCCAGGCGTTCAGACCGATGGCAATGCAAATGACGGCCGGAACCATGGTGATCAGCCTTTGCAGCCATAAAGGGATATTGAATGCAACGAATCCTCCCATAATCACCTGGCCGGCCATGGTGCCCACGGCGGAAGAAGAAAGCCCGGAAGCGAGCAGGGCTACACCGAAGGCCGCAGCGGACAGATTCCCCAGTATGGGGGCGAGGGAGCGATGGGCGTCGGTGATCGAGTCTACAATTACGCCGTGGGTGTGAAACACGGCCGCCGACACTATGACCATGGAAGCGTTGATGATAAAAGCGATGTTCATGGCAATGGCGATATCGAACTTTTCCATGCGCAGGTGCCGCCTTAATTCCTCGTTGCTGTTATTCTTGCGGCGCGGCTGCACCAGTGCCGAATGCAGGTAGATTACATGGGGCATAACGGTGGCTCCCAGCATGGCCACGGCGACCATGATGCTTTCCCGGTCGAGAGTGGGAATGAGCGTGTGTGCGACCACCTGGCCCCAGTCCGGACCGGCCAGCGTCAGTTCGAATACATAGGCGATGCTGATCACCCCGACTAAAGCAGCGATGACGTATTCCTGGGCGCGGTAACCGTAGCGTTCCAAACAGGCCAGAAACATAGTCGTAGCCCCGGTGAGCAGTCCGCCCCAGAACATGGGCAGGTGGAAGAGCAGGTAAAAGCCCAGGGCGCCGCCCAGGAATTCCGCCAGATCGGTGGCCATGGCGGCCAGTTCGGCGGTGAACCACAAAAACAGGTTCGTCGGACGGCTGAAATAAAGGCGGCAATTTTCAGGCAGGGTGCGTCCGGTGATGATTCCCAGCCGGGCCGACATGTTTTGCAAAAAGATGGCCATCAGGTTGCTCCAGAGAATAACCCAGAGCAGGTTGTAGTTGAACTGCGAACCGCCGCTGATGTTGGCGGCAAAGTTGCCGGGATCGATGTAGGCGACACTGACAATAAATGCCGGCCCCAGGTAGGCGGTCAGCCGGCGAAGCCGATGCACAGCGAGCAATCCGGAGCCCGACGGCGGTTTCTTCCATGGCATACCGGTGAGCGTCCGGGTGCTTTCCCAGGTTTTCTCCATGTTCTTTCGATTTTTTCCCTCCTTTCAATATTGCCTGCGCGGGGAATGCTCCGGTGCAAACCTCGTTTATCATATGAACGTGCGCTTGCAGCCGTGCCTGCCCACCCGTAAAAATACCCGGCCGGTGTTTCCGGCCGGGTGTCCCTTACGCTTTCACCACTCTTTTGATTTTTTCGTGCAAGTTGTAAAGCATGACGTACTTTCTGATTTTGGCATTTAACAGGCCGGGGGAAATGTCCGGCCCGCCGGCCTCAATCCGATAGATGTGCAACGGGTTGGTATGCGGTCCGTTCATCCCCTCCTGTATTGTATACAGATAACGGTAACCGACCGATTGAGCGATGCGGATTGTTTCCGGGCTGGTCCAGCCGAACGGCCAGGCCAGTTGATCCACCGGTTTGCCCAGTTTTTCCTGCAGAACGAGCTTTGCTTCCCGCAGGTCGTAACGCACCCGGGTTGAAAATTCGGCCCGGGTCTCACGACGATGTTCCCGGGGCAGCCAGATCGGGTACGCCAGAGCGGGCGCGCTTTTCCCGCCGGGTACAAGCACGGCCGCATAGTGTGTGTTGTAGCTGTGGGAATAAAAGCTCATCCCGTGGGCCTGCATTTCTTTCAACTCCGGCCAGGTCAGCTTGGGAATTTGATCCAGTTCGCGCCAGCCGGCCACCGGCGCACCGTGGGGGCCGATGGTGCCGACGATGACAAATTCCGTAGCCGGCATTTTATGAGCCAGCAACTGTGGGTAGGCATATTTGTAAAATGCCTCATACCCGTCATCAAAAGTAATCACCACGGCTTTATCCGGAACGCCGGACTTGCCGGCCAGAAAACGGGCGAAGTGATCGGTGGAAATGACATGATAGCCGTCGTTGGAAAGCATGTCCAGATCGGCTTTGAACAGCTGCGGGGTGATGGTGCTGCTGCTTTTAGCGGTCGGGCTGATATCGTGAAACATTAACACCGCCACCAGATTGTGGTAGGTGAAGTTTTTCGAAACAGGGAAAAGCTGCGGGGGGATGGCGCTGATTAATTTCTGTGCTACAATTTCGCGTTTATGGCTCCCGGCGGGGAGGACGAGCGCTGTCACGGCCAGGCAGACCGCCAGCAGCAAAAGAACGATGTACAGGCGTTTCAAGTAGATCACTCCGATATACTGGTATGAAAAAGCTGGCCCGGAAAGTAGGCTTCTTTTTATTTTCTGCGCTATCGCACGGGACGTAAATCACTGCGCCGGGGACGTGTTCAAAAGTGGGACGGCCGTGCGTGATGCTCATCCGGCGCCGGCCGGGAACGATTCCGCGGCCTTCGGAAAAGGCGGGCTTCAGGCATAAAAATAACCCCCCGGGGGTGTTTTACATTGCTGCCATTTTGCAATTTCGTTATCCGCGGGCAAAGTCCTACCGTCCCGCAAATTAAATTTTAATTAAAACCGCATGAGAGGCGGACTCCGGGTGGGATTGTCGCTCCCCCTTTCCGTTTTTCCCTCCGCTTGGCTTTTGCAAAGGGGAGATCCGTCCCACCGGCGGATAGGGAAGGAGACAGAAGATAAAATGAGCCTGTCGTCCGATGTAAAAAAACACCATTAACGCTATCATATTAATCAAAGTTTGTCCAAAAAAGTCGTAAGAATTCCCCGCCGTCCAACAGGGCAGCAGTTGTCGCAGAGGGGTTCCCAAATTTGAAAAAGTTCTGGAAGGTGGTGAGCGCGCCGGGAGATGGGGTTTACGGCCCGGGGAAAAATGCGGCGCGGCGGGAGAAAGCGGAGGGCGGCGCCAATCGCGCCGGGCTGTACTGCTGGAATACGGCCGCCGCATGGTAAATGGTACCGTTGAGCAGGCACCGGAACCGTACGCTTTCTTAAATGCCGTTGGATTTGCCATAAGGAGGTATTTGTCGTTGCGCAGACTGTTGTTTATTCTTCTGCTGTTTGTTTTGTCGGTGTGGTCCTTCCGCCCGGTGGAAGCGGCGTCGCAACGGGCCGTTTTTACCGTGGGCGGGACATATTATGTCCAGGACGATCGGCAGGTGAAAATGGATTGCGCTCCTTTTCTCAACAACGGGCATGTTTTTCTCCCTGTCCGCTACCTGGCTTACGCCCTGGGCATTTCGGAGGGCGATATCCGCTGGGATGAGCGGGGGCAGTTGTTGACGCTGATTAAAGGAGCCTATACGGTGACCCTGCGGCCGGGAAGCAAAACCCTCTATTCCAGCAGCGGCAGGGTGAATATGGATGTGGCGCCGTTGAGCAAAAACGGGCATATTTATCTTCCGGCCGCCTGTATAGCCGCCGCCTTCGGCTATCGGTCGAGCTGGGACCCGGCGGAGATGACTGTGACAATCGCCCCGCAGAAGGAAACATTATCGTCCGCCTCTTTACGGGTGACCGCGGCGGATTTGCGCCCGGGTCAGTATGTGGTGCAGCCGGGGGATTCCCTGCTGCTCATCGCCAGGCGCTTCGGGGTGTCAATGAACGACCTGCTGGCCGCCAACGGGCAGCTCAAAGATGTGAATCTTATTTATCCGGGGCAGGTGCTGATCATTCCCGCTGCCGTCTGCCGTCACGTAGTCGCCCCGGGTGAAACATTGTCGCAAATCGCTGCGGAATATCGCCTTTCCCAGCAGGATATTTTGGCTCTCAATCCTCAGATCAAACGGGCCGACAGGCTCTACGCGGGACAGGTTCTTTTATTGCCCGGGTCGGACACGGTTGCCGTCTATGATTGAACAAAGGGGAATGGAACACTTCCCCCGTACCCGGACCGTTTTTTCGCCGGTCCGGGTTTTTATTTTTCGATCGGTAAAGCTAAAAATATATTGATTTTCTGAAAAGAAGCATTTATTATATTATAAGGATAATTGATAAATAATAATAATTTATGTTTATTATTGTATGCCGTCGGAACTAAATTTTTTTTATGGCAGGTGAAAGGCAATTAAACTTGCACAGGTTTGTCAGTTGCTGGATGCCGAGGTGCTGGTGGGCGGGGAGATGCTGGAGGAGATCGAAGTGAGTTCCGGCTTCGGCTGTGATTTGATCAGCGATTCCCTGTGTTTTGCCCGCCCCGGTTGTCTTTTGCTCACCGGTTTGACCAACAGTCAGATCATCCGCATATGCGAGATGATTGAAGCCCGGGCGATTGTTTTCATGCGCGGCAAGATGCCGCTTCCGGATGTGGTCGAACTGGCGCGGGAAAAGGGCATCCCCCTTTTGCTCACCCGCATGTTTTTGTTTGAGGGTTGCGGCCGGCTTTATCAGGCCGGACTGCGCAGTTACTGAGGTGGGAGAATATTGCAGCTGAAATTTGAAGTTACCGGTATGGATTTCAGCCGTGCCGGCGACGCCACCGCCAGAATCAAAAAGGTTCTCCAGCTGGCCGGGATGGGGGCTGCGACCATCCGCAGAGTGGTCATTGTGGCCTACGAAGCGGAACTGAACATAGTCATCCACGCTTACCGGGGGACGTTGTGCGCCGCGGTGGGCCCGGATCAGGTCAGGATTGAGGCCGTGGATGAAGGGCCGGGTATTAAAGATATCGCTCTGGCCATGCAGGAAGGGTATTCCACCGCGCCGCCGCATATCCGGGAAATGGGCTTCGGCGCGGGCATGGGCCTGCCCAACATCCGGAAAAACTCCGATGAGCTGGATATTCAATCCGAAATAAATTGCGGTACACGATTAACAGCGGTTATATACAACCGGTAGGTTGGGGAGAAGATATGCAAAAGTATTTTCATTCGGTCAGGTTGGATGAAGAAAAATGCAAGGGCTGCACCAATTGTATCAAACACTGTCCCACCGAAGCCATCCGGGTACGGGAAGGTAAGGCGCGGATTATCGAAGAGCGTTGCATTGATTGCGGCGAATGCATCCGGGTTTGTCCCAACCAGGCCAAACTCGCGGTAACCGACGAACTGGAAAAAATAAATTCCTACGCGTATAAAATCGCCCTGCCGGCACCTTCTTTCTACGGGCAATTCAAACCGGAAATTTCTCCCGCCGTGGTTCTGGGCGCCCTCTTGCAACTGGGATTCGACGATGTCTTTGAAGTGCCGGTGGCGGCCGAGGCGGTTTCCTGGGCGATCGGCGAATATTTAAAAAGAGAGCACCCCCGTCCCCTGATTTCCTCCGCCTGTCCCGCCGTAGTCCGGCTGATGCAGGTGCGTTTTCCCGGCCTGCTGGAGCATTTGATTCCCATCGAGGCGCCTGTGGAAATTGCCGGACGCCTTGCCCGGGAGCGTGCCTGCCGGGAGAAAAAACTGGCGCCGGAAAAGGTGGGGGTTTTTTTTATCACCCCCTGTCCGGCCAAAGTAACGGCGATCAAACAACCCCCCGACGGCCGTTCCGATGTTGACGGCGCCATCTCCATGTCGGCGGTCTACGGAAAAATCCTGCACCTGCTGGAAAAAGGCCCGGTGAGAGAATTGGAACCGCGCGCCTGTGGAATCGGTATCGGCTGGGGCCGTTCCGGCGGGGAAAATGAAGCCATTAAAAACGGTTCGCTGCTGGCGGTGGACGGCATTCACAGCGTTATCGGGGTGCTCGAGGAAATAGAGCGGGGGGGGCTGACGGACATTGATTATCTGGAGGCCCAGGCCTGCACCGGGGGCTGCATCGGCGGCCCGCTGGTGCCGCAGAATCCTTTTGTGGTCCGGGTTAGAATGGGCAATCTGATCAAAAAATATGCCTTCCCTTCCCGCGCGGACTTCCCCCGGCAGGTCGATTTTTACCTCTGGAAATCTCCGGTGCTCCCCCGTCCGGTGCTCAAGCTGGCCGACGATATCGAACTGGCTCTGGCCAGATTGGAGGAAGCGGAAAAAATCGCCCGGGAATTGCCCGGCCTGGACTGCGGCTCCTGCGGCTCACCGAGTTGCCGGGCGCTGGCGGAAGATATTGTGCAGGGATACGCCCAGCGCAGTTACTGTATTTTTGAACTGCGGCGGCGTTTGCAGACGCTGGCCGCCGAAATGATGGATCTGTCCCAAAAACCACCGCCGGCCATGGGCAGGGAATGGCAACAGCCGCGAAAGGACGGTGGTGAAAACGATTGACTGGGAAGAATTGTGCCGGGAACTGGAACTGACCTCGTACACCCCCCGCGCCGCCAGGTGTGTGCGGATTACCGGAGCTTACTGCGGCGATTTGCTCAGTGACGTGTTGGCCCGGGCGCGCCCCGGCAGTCTCTGGATTACCATTCAAAAGCACCGCAATGTGATTGCGGTGGCCTCCCTGACCGGGATGAGCGGCGTGATCATCACCGGCGGCCGGGAGCCGGACCGCGACACCAGGGAAAGTGCAAAAAAAGAATTTATCCCTCTTTTTTCCACCCCGCTGGACAATTTTACGGCCGCCGGCCGGCTTTATGCCATGCTGGCCCGTGCAGAGCAATTTGACAGGAGGTCTTGAGTTATGCTTGATCACCAGGAACTGCAGGAGCTTTTGGCCCGCCACCGCGGTCAGCCGTCGGCGCTGATCCAGGTCTTGCACCGGGCGCAGGAAGTGTACGGCTACCTGTCCCGGGAGGTGCTGGAGGAGATTTCCGTCGCCCTGAATGTTCCGCTGAGCAGGGTTTACGGTGTGGTTTCCTTTTACTCTTTTTTCACCACCAGCCCCCGCGGGCGGCACCGGATCAGCCTGTGCAAGGGAACGGCCTGTTATGTGCGCGGGACCGGTCAGTTGCTTGAACAACTGGAAAAGGAACTGGGCCTAAAACCGGGCGAGACCACGGCGGACGGCGAGTTTTCCCTGGAAGTGGTGCGCTGCCTGGGGGCCTGCGGACTGGGGCCGGTGATGATGGTGGACGAAGATGTGTACGCCCGGGTGGCGCCGGAACGCCTGACGCAGATACTGGACGGCTACCGGCAGAAGCGGGAGCGGGCCAGAGGCGCCTGAGTGTGCAGAAAGGAGGTTCGGCCATGGAAGAGCTGGCCTGCCACATACTGGACATAGCCAGAAATTCCATCGAAGCGGGAGCGACCCGGTTGAGCATCGTGGTGGCCGAGGATCCGGAGGAAGACTACTGTCTGTTCAGTGTGGCCGATAACGGCAGCGGTATGTCCGGCCGTCTTGTGCGCCGCCTCGGTGATCCTTTCTTTACCACCAAAAGCGGAAAAAAAGTGGGGTTGGGGCTTCCCCTGTTGCAGGACGCCGTCGATCTGTGCGGCGGGCGTCTGGAAATATACAGCCGGCCGGGCCGGGGCACGCGGGTGACGGCCGTATTTCCCTATCACCACCTGGACCGGGCGCCGCTGGGCGATGTGGCCGGAACCATTATCGCCCTTCTGGCGGGCAACGAGCATCTGGATATCTGCTATCATTATTCTTTCGCCGGTCGTGATATGCATCTGGATACGCGGGAAATACGGGCCAGACTAAAAGGCGTGCCGCTGGGGGTTCCGGAGGTACTGCTCTGGTTGAGGCGTTATCTGGTTGAAAGCGAAGAGATTTTGCGCGGAGGTGGAGAAATTGAAGTCGCTAGAAGAGCTGGATAGACTGCGGGAAAAGCTCCAGGAGGATATGCGCATTCGTGAGGGGCGGCAGGAAACCAGAGTGACGGTGACCATGGGTACCTGCGGTATTGCCGCCGGGGCACGGGAAGTAATCACCGCCCTGCTGGAGGAGATTAAAAAACGCAACATTAAAGGGGTGACCGTGACCCAGACCGGCTGCGCCGGACTCTGCCACTATGAACCGCTGGTGGAGGTGGAAACCCCCGGTGCCGAACGGGTCACCTACGTGCATGTGGATGCCGGCAAAGCCAGGGAAATTGTCCTGGGCCACCTGGTCAACGGGCAAATCATCAAGGAGTGGACGATTCTTAAGAAGTAGGAGGCTTGGCGGATGGAACTCTACAGGTCGCATGTGCTGGTCTGTGCCGGGGCCGGTTGCATTTCTTCAAACTGTCACGCGGTAAAAAAAGCCCTGACCGACAACATCACCCGGCTCGGGCTGGAGAAAGAAGTCAAAGTGGTGGAAACGGGCTGCATGGGTCCCTGCGATCAGGGCCCGGTGATTGTGGTTTATCCGGAAGGGGTTTTTTACCGCCGTTTGAAACCTTCGGACGCGGTGGAAATCGCGGAAGAACATCTGCTCAAGGGGCGGGTGGTGAGGCATTTAATTTATCAAAGGCCGGATACCGGAAACGCCGCTCTGACATTCGATCAGATTGATTTTTTCAACAAGCAGACCCGGATCGCCCTGCGCAACACCGGCATCATCAACCCGGAATCGGTTGAGGAATACATCGCCCGCGACGGCTATCGGGCGCTGGGGCGGGTGCTCTCACAAATGACGCCCGAAGAAGTGATTGAGTGGGTTAAAAAGTCCGGATTGCGCGGTCGGGGCGGGGCCGGTTTTCCGACCGGTTTGAAGTGGGAATTTTCCGCCCGGGCGGAGGGGTGTCCCAAATACGTAGTCTGCAATGCCGATGAGGGCGATCCCGGCGCCTTTATGGACCGCAGCATTTTGGAAGGCGATCCGCACAGCGTGCTGGAGGCGATGGCCATTTGCGGCTATGCCATCGGTGCCGGCCGGGGTTACGTCTACGTGCGCGCCGAGTATCCCCTGGCCGTGCAGCGGCTGGAGCTGGCCATCAAAAAGGCGCGTGAGTACGGTCTGCTGGGCGAAAACATCTTCGGCACCGGATTCAGCTTTGATGTGGAGATCAGGGTGGGGGCCGGCGCCTTTGTGTGCGGCGAAGAAACGGCGCTGCTGGCTTCCATTGAAGGGCGGCGCGGCGAGCCGCGGCCCAAGCCGCCTTTCCCGGCCCAGGGCGGACTGTGGGGCAAACCGACGGTGATTAATAATGTGGAAACCTGGGCCAATATCCCGCCCATTATTTTAAAGGGACCGGAGTGGTTTGCCGGCATCGGCACGGAAAAAAGCAAGGGCACCAAGGTTTTTGCCCTGGCCGGCAAAGTGAACAATACCGGTCTGGTGGAAGTGCCCATGGGTACCACTTTGCGGGAAATCATTTTTGATATCGGCGGGGGTATTCCCGGCGGCAAAGAGTTTAAAGCCGCGCAGACGGGCGGCCCCTCCGGCGGCTGCATTCCGGCCCGCTACCTGGATGTGCCCGTGGACTATGAATCCCTGACCCGGCTGGGGGCGATTATGGGCTCCGGCGGGTTGATCATCATGGATGAAACCACCTGCATGGTGGACCTGGCCCGCTTTTTTGTGGAATTCGTGCAGGACGAGTCCTGCGGCAAGTGCGCACCGTGCCGCATCGGCACCCGGCGTATGCTGGAGATCCTGGATCGCATTACCAGGGGGCAGGGACGGGATGGAGATATCGAACTGCTCGAGGAACTGGGCCGGGGCATCAAAGCGGGGGCTTTGTGCGGCCTGGGCCAAACGGCGCCCAACCCGGTGCTCAGCACCATCCGCCATTTCCGGGAAGAATATGAGGCCCACATCTATGAGCACAGATGTCCGGCCGGTGTTTGCAAGGCTTTGACCACCTATGTGATTGATCAGGACAAATGCACCGGCTGCGGCCGCTGCGCGCTGATCTGCCCGGCCAAAGCCGTTACGGGTGAAAAAAAGAAGCCACACCGCATTGATCCGGAAAAATGCCTCAAGTGCGGCACCTGTAGAGAAAAGTGCAAGTTCCGGGCCATTTATACCCTGTAGTCATTTTGGAGGGAACGAGATGTCCTTAGTAACGTTGACCATAGACGGACAGCCGGTGCAGGTTGAGAAAGGGGCCAGTATTCTGGAAGCCGCCCGGCGGGCGGGGGTGGAGATTCCCACCCTCTGCTACCTGGAAAAAATAAATGTCATCGGTGCCTGCCGCCTCTGCCTGGTACAGGTGGAGGGCGCCCGGACGCTGCAGCCGGCCTGTGTGTCGGAGGCGGCTGAAGGTATGGTGGTGCATACCTGTACGCCGGAGGTGCAGCGCGCCCGGCGGCTGAATCTGGAATTGATTCTTTCCAACCATTTGCGTGAATGCCTCACCTGTCCGCGCAATAATAATTGTGAACTGCAAAAACTGGCCGCCGATTTCGGCCTGGAGGAAATTCGTTTTGAGGGGGAGATGACCCCTTACCCTGTGGACGATTCCAGTCCGGCACTGGTCAGGGAGCCGGGGAAATGTGTGCTCTGCCGCCGCTGCGTGGCGGTATGCGAAAAAGTGCAGGGGGTCAGCGCCATTTCCGTGCAGGAAAGGGGATTTAAAACCGTGGTTGCGCCGGCCTTCCTGGCGCCCCTGGGAACGGTGGCCTGTGTGAACTGCGGGCAGTGCGCCCTGGTCTGCCCCACGGCGGCAATTCACGAAAAGGATCAAACGGCTGAAGTTTGGGCCGCCCTCGCCGATCCGCAAAAGCATGTAGTCGTGCAAACCGCCCCGGCGGTGCGGGTGAGTATTGGAGAAATGTTCGGTCTGGAACCGGGCAGTGTGGTCACGGGCAGGCTGGTGGCGGCTTTGAAGCGCCTGGGTTTCGATCGTGTTTTCGATACTGATTTTACCGCCGATCTGACCATTATGGAGGAAGGCAGTGAACTGTTGCAGCGGCTGCAAAACGGCGGGCGGCTGCCCCTGATCACGTCCTGCAGCCCGGGCTGGATTAAATTCATCGAACATTTTTACCCCGATTTATTGTCCAACCTCTCCACCTGCAAGTCGCCGCAGCAGATGTTCGGTGCCCTGGCCAAGACATATTACGCTCAAAAAGCCGGCATTGATCCCGAAAATATTTTCGTGGTTTCGATTATGCCCTGTACAGCCAAGAAATACGAAGCCGGACGTCCGGAAATGAACAGCAGCGGATACCGGGATGTGGACGTGGTGCTGACCACCCGGGAACTGGGAAAAATGCTCAAGCAGGCGGGGATAAATTTCAACCGTTTGCCGGAAGAGGAATATGACGCCCCCCTGGGTATTTCCACCGGGGCCGGAGTAATTTTCGGGGCCTCCGGCGGAGTGATGGAGGCTGCCCTGCGCACGGCCTACGAACTGGCTACCGGGGAAACCCTGGCCGAAGTGGATTTTGAAGAGGTCAGAGGGATGGAGGGTGTAAAAGAAGCTTCTGTAAATTTGAACGGCATGGAATTGAACCTGGCCGTGGCCCACGGTCTGGGCAACGCCCGGAAGGTGCTTGACGCGGTCGTGGCGGGGGAGAAAAATTATCATTTCATTGAAATTATGTGTTGTCCGGGCGGCTGCATCGGTGGGGGCGGGCAGCCCATTCCCACCGATGCGGAAATCCGGGCGGGAAGAATTAAAGGCATCTACCGGGTTGATCGGGAGATGCCCCTGCGCAAGTCGCATGAAAATCCTGCCGTCCAGGCGCTGTACCATGAGTTCCTGGAACGGCCGCTGGGGGAAAAATCACACCGGCTGCTGCACACTCATTATCAATCCAGAGGGCGTTTCTAACTACCGCCCGGCGTATTAAATCCTTCCGCCTCCCTTTCCGGAAGAAGGGGAGGCTTTTCATTTTCCAGCAGACGGCTGCAGGTATCCCGATCGCTGACGAATTCCCGGAAGGTATTCAGCGTCAGGATATTTGCCGACTGCTGCTGCGACCAGGCCAGATAAAAGGTCTGCTTGAGCTGCAGCCCCGGCACCGTTGCTTCCTTTACCTTTCCCGTTTCCAGGGCATCGGCGGCGGCCCGGCGGGAGACCATCCCAATCCCCAGCCCGGCCCCCACCCCCTTGATGATGGCCTGACTGCTGCCCAGTTCCAGTATGGAGGGAAAATCCTGCAGAGTTATATTGTGCTCCGTCAGGACGCTTTCCAGCGTCTGGCGGACCCCGGAACCCGTTTCCCGGATTAAAAGCGGTTCTCTGGTTATATCTTCCAGGTTAACCCGGGCCCCGGCCCACGGATGCCAGCCGGGTACAATAAAAATCAACGGTTCCTCCAGCCAGGGGTAATAACGAACACCTTCCTCGGCGACCGCCAGCCCCAGAACCCCCAGATCAATTTCCCTTTCCTGAAGCCAGCGCAGTACCACCGCGTTGCTCCCCACCTGTAAAGTGACGCGCACGCCCGGATATTCCTCCCGGAAGGCACCGATGAACACGGGCAACAGGCATTCTCCGGGTACATCGGTGGCCCCCAGGATGAGATGGCCGCTTTTCAACCCGCGCAGTTCGTCCACCACCGCCCTTATTTTACGGTAATGGCGGAGCATCTGCCTGGCTTCCGGGTAAAGCAGCCGTCCTGCTTCAGTGAGTACGACTCTTTTCTCCGTGCGTTCCAGAAGGGTGATCTGAAGTTCTTCTTCCAGCGCCTTGATTTGAAAGCTCACCGCCGGCTGACTCATGCCCAACTGTCCGGCGGCCCGGGTGAAATTGCGCAGTTCGGCCACCAGTAGAAAGGCTTCCAGTTGTTTTAAATTCATCAGCCATCTACACGTCCTTTGTCCTTTGTAGAAAAACCCGCGGGCAGACTGTTTGTAAATATTAACAAAAGGACACGGCATGCCGTGTCCCCGCAGGTATTTTCCGGTTGTATTGGCTTTAAGCGGGGTTATTCACCCGGGAAATGGCTCCGGCCGGACAGGCACGGAAACAGCGGCCGCAACGGGTACAATTGT
>Ga0315298_1004081_pt1 | contig 22306 bp, 21 predicted proteins | sample WHS_1_MG_FD_203077 | JGI IMG/M metagenome (GOLD analysis project Ga0315298, IMG submission 203077) | Extremophilic microbial mat communities from Washburn Hot Springs, YNP, Wyoming, USA - WHS_1_MG | ecosystem: Environmental > Aquatic > Thermal springs > Hot (42-90C) | place: USA: Wyoming...
GACGAGTGTCTGAAAGATTCTTACGGAACCCCCGATTCGTTCTGTTGGGTTCTCTACGCCAAGGTGGCTCCCTGGTACGAGCAGTCTGAGCAGCACAAGGCGGCCCGGCTGGAGACCCTGCACCTTATGGAGGAGGGCGGCAACGAGACGGCCGAGATGGCCGCCCTCGTGGCCGAGGAGATGGTCCGCTGCCACCTGCGCACCATGGAGCGCCTCGGCATCCGCTACGACGTTTTGCCCCACGAAAGCGACATCCTCAAGATCGGCTTTTGGGCCTCCTGCTTCGCAAAGCTCAAGGCCTCGGGCGCCGTTCACCTCGTGCCCGCCGACTCGGAGGACAAGAACCGCGGCTGCTGGGTCATGGCCCTCCAGGAGTCGGAGGAGTTCAAGGGCATGTCCGACGCCGACAAGGTCATCGTGCGCTCCAACGGAACCGTGACCTACATCGGCAAGGACATGGCCTACCAGCTCTGGAAGTTCGGCCTGCTGGGCCGGGACTTCCACTACCGCCCGTTCCCCGGCGCGCCCTATCCCATCTGGCGCACCGACGCAGGGAGGACTAAGGAATCGTGGCCGGCGGGGGAAGGGGCCAGGCCCGGCGCCGCGTGTGCCCCGTCCGATGCCTCGGCCGCCGCAGCGGCGCCTTCGCCGCCCCGCTTCGGCGCGGGTGCCGGGGTCTACAACGTCATCGACGTACGCCAGTCCTACCTCCAGAAGATCGTGAAGGAGGGGCTCCGGCAGATGGGCCACGAGAAGGAGGCCGAGCGCTCCGTCCACTACGCCTACGAGATGGTGGCGCTTTCGCAGAAGACCGCGGCGCTCTTTGAAAAGGCGGGACGCATCAAGCTTTCCGAAGAGGAAAGGAGCAAGCCGTTCGTGGAAATGTCGGGCCGTAAGGGGCTCGGACTGCAGGCCGATGCCCTCCTCGATCTTCTCGTCGAAAGGGCCCGGCTGGAAATTCTGAAGCGCGAGCCCGATCTGCCCGCCGCCGAGTCCGAATCTCGATCGAACACCCTCGCCACGGCCGCCCTGCGCTTCTACATGGTCAAGTATAACAAGAACCAGGTGGTGGCCTTCGACCTCGAACAGGCCCTCGCCTTCGAGGGTGACACGGGCCCCTACCTCCAGTACGCCTGCGTGCGGGCCGAGAACATCCTCCGGAAGGCCGCCGAGCAGGGGCTCGCGGTGCCCGATCCCGCCGATCCCGCCGCGCTGGCCGAGTGCGCTCCGCACCTCGACGAGGAGGGCTGGGGCCTGCTCTCGCTCTTCCTGCGTGTGCCCATCCAGGTGCAAATGGCCGTGGATTCGCTCGACCTGAACATCGTGGCCCGCCAGCTCTACGATGCTGCCCAGGCCTTCCACGCCTACTACCACCACTTCCCCGTCATCCAGGAGCCCGACCCCGCCAAGCGCGCCGCCCGCCTCCTCACCGTCGCCCTCTTCGCCCGCCTCCTGCGGGAGGGGCTCGGCCAGCTCCTCGGCATCCCCGTCCCCGACCGCATGTGAAGGGTCCTTTTTACCACGGAGAGCACGGAGGACACGGAGGATGGCAGGTCAAAAAAGTTGGGGATTCGGGAGGAGAGCTGGGATGGCGGGTGTAAGGTTGGATAGCAAGGTTGACAGGATCGGGGAAGCGCTCATCGGCGCCGCCATCGAGGTGCACCGGCATCTGGGCCCAGGCCTGCTCGAATCCGCCTATGAAGAGTGTCTGTGCCACGAGCTCTTCGCCCGCGAGATCCCCTTCCAGCGGCAGCTCCCCCTCCCCGTCTCCTACAAGGAGGTGAAGCTGGACTGCGGCTACCGATTGGACCTCCTCGTGGGGGGCGAGGTGGTAGTGGAACTCAAAGCGGTGGAAAGGCTAGAATCCATTCATGTGGCGCAGATGATCACCTATTTGAAGTTATCTGGGCGCCGGGTCGGGTACCTGATCAATTTCAATGTTAAGGTGCTGAAGAGCGGCATCCGGCGGATCGTCCACGGATATTAAGGAAAGGTTGTTTGTCTTTCTCCGTGCTCTCTGTGTTCTCCGTGGTGAAAAGGGAGGCCCATGGCGAAGATCCTGCTGGTGGTGAATCCCGTGGCCGGCCGGGGAAAGACCCTGCGGGCGCTGCCGAAGATCGAGGCGCGCCTGCGGGAGCTCGGCATCGAGCACGACCTCGCGCGGACCGAATACCCGGATCACGCCGCCGAGATCTCGCGGCGGGCCGCCGAGGAGGGCTACGAGATCGTGGCCTGTGTGGGGGGTGACGGAACCGTGAGCGAGACGGGCCGAGGGCTCATCGGCACCCAGACCGCGCTGGCCCTGCTCCCCGAGGGGACGGGCAACGACTTCGCCCGCGCGCTGGGGGTCTACCGCAAGCTCGACCTGGCCATCCGCGCGCTCAAGGAGGGCACCATTCAGCCCATCGACGTGGGCCGCTTCGGCCCTCACACCTTCCTGAACACCGTGGGCGTGGGTTTCGACGGGCAGGTCACTCACGACAACCTGAAGGTCAAAAGGCTCACGGGCATCCTCTCCTACCTCGTGGTGGTCATGAAGATCCTGCCCACCTACAAGAATCCCTCCTTCCACCTCAAGGCGCGCGACTGGGAGTTCAAGAGCAAGGGGGTTCTGGTGGAGTTCGGCAACGGCCAGTGCGCTGGCGGCGGCTTCTTCCTCACCCCTCACGCCGATCTCCAGGACGGCCTCCTGGATGTCACCCTGCTGGGCGACTACGGCCCCATGCAGCGCTTCGTGGCCCTGCCCATGGTTCTTCTCAGGCGCATGAAGATGCTCAAGGGCGTCCAGTCCTTCAAGACCGACATCCTTCAGATTGCCGTGGACCGGCCCACCTACATCCATGTGGACGGCAACCTCCGCCAGATGACCGAGCCCGCCACCGTCGAGATCCTCCCCAAGGCCCTCAGGGTCGTCTTCCCGCCGAAGGGGTAGGGCGCGAGAGGCGAGACGCGAGAGGCGAGAGGCGAGACGCGAGACGCGAGAGGCGAGAGGCGAGAGGCGAGACGCGAGACGCGAGATGCGAAGAAGGATTCACCACGGAGAGCACGGAGCACGCGGAGGATGGGGGGCGGAAGGGCAGAGGAGCGGAAGACCCAGGATGGCACCCACGCCCGTTTCCCGTCATCCTGACGGCTCCCCGCAGCGAGCTCCCGCGGAAGGATCTCGGCACTGTCATTCCGTGGGCTTCTTCAAAGGGCTCCTTGCACGGAATCCCGTCGTTGCAAGACCGCACGGTCGAGGCGCCGGCGGGATCCTGAGCCAGAAGCCCCCCGGCCCAGGGGCCGCTTCGAAGGGCAGCCCGGGGCAGGCCCTGGAGTATGCCTCAGGATGACCCTTTCGCGCGGGAGCCGCCGCCCGACGGCGTCCCAGGCTCCCGGAAAACCAAAGGGTCTCCCTTGCGGGGGCCGGTCCCCGACAATCTGAAGTGGACCTCGCGCTGGGGGCGCGAAGCGAGCAATCGCGATATAATCATCCCATGAGGATCCCTCAGTCCGTGCTCGACTTGATGTGGGAATTCGACCCCGACAGCCTGGCGGCCCTGACCGAACTCCCCGACGCCCTGATCGAGCGCGTCATGGCCAGGGGGCGGTGGGACGACATGCGGTGGCTCCTCGCCACGGCGGGCCGGGAGAGGCTCAGGAGCTACCTGGAGCGACGGGGCGCGCGCGTCCTCCCGCCGAGGGAGCTTCGCTTCTGGCTATTCATCGCCCGGGTTCCCGAGCCGCAGGCCACGGCGTGGGTCCGCTCCGCGCGGGAGCGGGAGGCGGCACGGAAGGGGTGAGCCTCCATTGGGAGGCCGCGGCTCCAGGGGTGCGCGACGCCTACGAGGCGCTCTCCGGGCCCTTATCGGGCTCGGACTTCTACCTGGCCAAAGGAACGGCTCTGGCCCTCTGGGAGGGGCACCGCGTCTCCGCGGACCTCGACCTGTTCGCCCCCGCGATCGGTGATCCCGACGAACTGTCCCGCCGCCTCACCGCATCGGGGTTGGACTTCTCGGTGACCTCCACCGCCCACGAGACCCTCTACGGGCAGATGGGCGGGGTCCAGATCAGCTTCATCGGCAGCCCGGTGCCCCTGCTCGGCCCATCGCGCGCCGCCGTTCCCGGCCTGCTGCCCCTCGCCTCGCGCGATGACATCGCCGCCATGAAGCTTGCCGCCGCGGCGGCATGGGGCAGCCGAAAGGACTTCATCGACCTGTGGGTCCTCATCACCCGCCACAAGCCCCTGCCCATCTACCTCGATGGCTTTCGAGCCAAGTACAGGACCCACGACGTCGGCCACGTCGTGCGAAGCCTGGTCTTTTTCGACGACGCCGACGCCGAGCCTCCCCAGCGCCTTCTCGCGCCCATCGACTGGGAGGAGGTCAAGGGCGACTTCCGCCGCTGGGTCGGAGCGCTCTTCCCCTAGCAGCCAGCCACCCTCGGCCCCTTGCAGTGGGCGCCGCCGCCCGGCGGCGACCTGAAATGGACAGGGGACGGACCATCCCTAGCAGGAGCCGCCGCCCGGCGGCGACTTGTCCCGGAAGGCGTCCGCGATCGGCCATCGCTGCTCCGCTGGCCGGTGAATCCGCGAACAAGGTCCGCACGGCGCCGTTTCTTTGCGCGCGGTCCGATTCCCGGCCGATATTGCCTCTGGGGGAAAGGGGAGGGATTACCACAGAGGCACAGAGCCACAGAGGCAAGAAGAGTGGGAATTGGGGGTTGGGAATTTGGAAATGCACCGGGGAGCAAGGTACGCGACCCGGTGGGTGGGCCTGTTTCCGAGGGGGGAAAGCCGTGCGATCCGGCCGGTGTTTAGGCATCGAAGGAACTGGCCTCAAACTCTGCGAGAAAGTCCAAGTCGTTGGCGGGCGAGCCCTCTCCCCGGCTAAAAGAGCCAAAAAGCCCGAGCCTGCGCACTCCCAGGGACCGCAGGCGATCTCGACGATCGGCCAGAAAAGCGAGAACGTCTTCGCGTGACGTCGGCTGCTTGTCCATACTTTCTAACCTAATACAAGGGTTGAGGAGGAGGAAGGTGATGTGGAAATTCGGAAGCGGATGGAGAGAGAAAGAGGAGGCGTCTGGAGAACGAAGGCGGAGGGAAGAGGGCGGCGCCCCAGGGCGGTCATTCTGGCGAGCGGAGCGAGTCCAGAATCCGATTCCGGCCGGGTCGCCCTCGCTGCGTCTCACGTTTCGCGTCTGGCGTCTCGCCCCCCGGCGCTACGGATGAGGCCCGGCGCGGGGAGCGGCGGGCGCGCCGGCCACGCGGCTGACGCCGATGCCCTCCTCGAAGACTAGGCGGCCTCCGTAGAAGGCGGTGACGGCCACGAGGAGGGCCACGGCGAGGGCGAGGACGGCGATGGTCCAGAGGCTCTGGCCCTCGTACTCCTTCTTGATGAGGGCGATGCCCGAAAGGATCCCGAGGGCGATGAGGGCGGCCATGGAGTAGAGGCCGAGGTCCTCGTGGCGGTCTAGGAGGGCCGGGGCACGCATGAACTGGGCCTGGTCCTCCATCACCGAGCGGGCCACCTCGCCCGTGACGTAGGTGGGGATGGAGAGAACGGCCGCCAGGCAGAGGACGACGAGACCGGCGCGGACGGTGGGGGGCTGGCGGCGCAGGGTGCCCCAGCCCAGAAGGCCCGTGCCCACGAGGCTGAGGGCGACGGGGAAGTGGACGAACATGGGGTGGAGGTAGGCGAGGTTCATGGGCGTATTGAAGCACAACGGCACGGAAAGCGGAATTCGGAAGGCGGGGAAAAAATCACCACAGAGGCACAGAGGCACAGAGAAATCTGGGGTTGGGGAAATGGTGGGATGCAGGAACGATCTCCAGAAGGCGAACAGGTGATGAGGTGAGTCCGTGAGTAGGGCGAGGGGAGGCCTTCGAAGCGGGTTGTCCCCCGTAGGAGCGGGCCCCAGCGTGCCACGGTTCACCCAATCGCCCAATCGCCTAGTCCCCCAGTCCACAGCGGCACAGAGAAATCTGGGGTTGGGGAAGAGGCGGGATGTAGGAGCGCTCTCCAGAGCGCGATTATTCACCATGGACAACCACGGAGACGAAAGGCAGGGGAGCAGGCGGCGGAAGGGTGGGAGATAGAAAGAGATAGTTACAGGTTGCAGGTTGAAGGTGAACCGTCGTGGGAGTGGCCTGCAGGTTGCGATCTAGTCTCCCCGGCGAGATGCGAGGACCGTTCTTCTTCCCGTTCCCCTAATCCCCTAATCCCCCCCAATCCGTCCCCGGCTCACGCCCGGCCCCACACGAGCATGGCGTCGCCGTACGAGTAGAAGCGGTAGCCCCGGGCCAGGGCTTCGGCGTAGGCGGCGAGGGTGCGCTCGCGGCCGGCGAGGGCGGAGACGAGCATGATGAGGGTGGAGCCCGGAAGGTGGAAGTTGGTGACGAGGCCGGTGACGGCGCGAAACTCGTAGCCTGGGCGGATGAAGAGGTCGGTCTCGAATTCGCCGGCCCTGAAGCGAGGGAAGCGGCGGAGCTGGTCCTCCAGGGTACGCGTGACGGTGGTACCCACGGCCACGATCCTCCTGCGGGCCGACAGGGCGCGGTTGAGGGCGGCGGCGGTATCCGCGCTGAGGGCGTAGGGCTCGAAGTCCATGCGGTGGTCCTCCACGCGCTCCGCGGTGACCGGTTTGAAGGTGCCGGGGCCCACGTCCAGCCGGAGCGAGGCCAGCTCGACGCCGCGAGCGCGCAGGGCCGCGAGCACGCGCGGGGTGAAGTGGAGGCCCGCGGTGGGGGCGGCCACGGATCGGCCCTCGCGGGCGTAGACGGTCTGGTAGCGCCGGGCGTCCCTACGGTCGTCCTCTCGTTCGATGTAGGGCGGAAGGGGCACGTGGCCGAACCGGCGCAGGAGCTGCTCCATGGTGGCTCCCACGGCCCTAACGAGGCGCCGCCCCTCGCCTAGGCGGTCCACCAGCTCGATGCCGCGCCCGCGCTCGTCGAAGAGGATCACGTCGCCCGGCCTGAGCCGCTTGCCGGGTCTCACCATGGCCTCCCACTCCCCCGGTTCCGAGGCCGGACGCAGGAGGAAGACCTCGGCGCGGCCTCCCCCGCTGCGGGTCCCCAGGAGGCGGGCCCGCACCACTCGGCTGTGATTCACGACGAGCAGGTCCCCCGGCGCCAGGAGCTCCGGCAGGTCGCGGAAGCGGCGGTGGAGGAAGGGGCCCTCTGGAGGCAGAACGAGCAGGCGCGAGGCGTCCCGGGGCTTGGCCGGATATTGGGCGATGCGTTCGGGGGGCAGGTCGTAGAGGAAGTCGCGCAGGTCCATGGAGGATGAGCATAGCGGTAAACGGGTGCAGCAGGAAGAGGGGGACGAGGGCGTAATTCGGTTGGAGGAATGCGGGAAAGGGCAAGTTGGCGTGTGAGAAGCGTAGGCGAAGGGAAGCGGGCAACGCCCCCGTGGCGGTCATTCTGGCGAGCGGAGCAAGTCCAGAATCCGATTCCGGACGAGCCGGAATGACGGTAGTGGTAAGGGTTCTGGACATAGGGAAAGACGGGGGGAGGGGCCCGCTCCCTTCCGGCGCGCCGTCTGCCTTCTTCGTGTCCGGCCGCCTCCCGCCTCGCTATCTCCGCCCCGTCCGCGCGGCCCAGTCGCGGAGGAAGGCCTCGGCGGCGGGGGCGTCGGTGATCGTGCCGTCCACCTGGCGCTCCATGAGGGCATCGAGGGCCTGCCCCAGCTCGGGGCCGGGCCGCTGGAGGCCGAGAATCTCCATGGCGCGCAGGCCGTCCACGAGCTTGGGCAGGCGGCGGAGCTCGGGGCCGTCGCTGGCGGCCAGGGCCATGATCTTTTGAGAGAGTTCACGAAGCTGGGCGAGGTTCGATTCCATCTCGGCGCCCCTGGCGGCGGACTTGTCGGCGTAGGCGAGGGCCAGCAGGAGGGGCAGGAGGTCGCCCATGGAATGGATCAGGCGCCGCAGGGGAGTCCTGCCGGGCTCGGATTTGATGAGAGCCAGCGGCCGGAGGTGGTTGAGGCAGAGGCCGGCGACCTCCTCCGCCTCGGCGTTGGAGAAGCGCAGACGGTGCAGGACCTCCCGGGCGATCTCGGCGGATGGTTTGGGGTGGCCGTAGAAGTGCACGTTCCCCGCGGCGTCCACGGTGCGGGTGTCGGCCTTGCCCGCGTCGTGGAAGAGCAGGGCGATGCGAAGGAGGGAGAGCTGGCCGGTGTCCAGGGGCGGCAGGCCCAGCTCCGCAAGCCAATCGGGATAGCCGTCGAGCTGCTCAATGGCCTCCAGGGTGTGCTCCAGCACGTCGGCGTGGTGGTAGCGGTTCTGTTGCAACCCCTTCAGGCGCGCCAGCTCGGGCACGAGGACGAAGAGCACCTCCGAGGCCGCCATGAGGCGTACGGCCTCTCCCGCCCTGGGGGAGGCGAAGAGGTGCTCCAATTCAAGCTGGAGTCGCTCCGTTGGTACCCCGAGCAGGGCGTCTCGCTGGGCGGAGGCGGTGCGCTCCGTCTCGGGATCGAGACGGAAGCCGGGGAGCTGGGCCACCATACGGAAGGCCTTGAGGATCCGCGCCGGATCGTCAAGGAAGGCGCCGGGCGAGGTCATCCGGATGCGCCCCTCCGCCAGATCAAGGAAGCCTCCTGTGGGGTCCAGGAAGCGGCGCCCTTCCCCGTCGTAGGCGATGGAGTTGATGGTGAAGTCCCGCCGGTTCAGGTCCGCCTCCAGGCTGCCCTCGTGCAGGCCCACCCAGTCGAGGCGCAACTCGTCCAAGGGGATGCGGTAGGTGGGCGTGGCCTCCTTGCCGAGGGGCACCACGCGGCTTCCGTAGCGCTTCGCAAAGAAGAGCGCCATGTCGTAGGGGCGCAGGGTGGCGAAATCCAGGTCCACGGGCTGGAGGCCGAGGGCCAGGTCGCGGATCGCCCCGCCCACCAGGTAGACGGGCTCGCCCCTCTCGAGGCCGGCCTCCAGGATAGCCGGTATCAATGGGTGCTCCTCGATGCGGTCGCGGGTTCTGTCGCGCATGGTGACCTCCCTTCGCCGCCTTGCTGGTTAAGTATAGGGTCCGCCTCGCGGGGGCGCCAAGAGGGAAAAATGCGAAGCGAAAATGGCGGATTGCGACTGAAAATATGAATGCTCGATGGCCCCCGTCGTGCTATATTGAGCGGAATTGGCCGGAGGCCGGGGAGAGCGGCCGTTGTGGTGCTCTCCGGCCGCGCTGGGCCGGAAGTCGTCCGTGAGGGGACCGAATGGTGGCGTCGCCTGACCCCCTGGAACGCGGTGAGGGGTCTTTCCTGAGAGCCGGGTCACCCTGCCGGCGCTGGAGTGCCGATCGATCATGAGTGAGGCCGCCCCGGTTCGAGCCGATCTGCACGTGCACACCCGCTACTCGGGCTGGAGGCACCTGCGGTTCATCCATCCCCGCGACTGCTACAGCGAACCCAAAGCCGTCTACGACGCGGCCCTGGCGAGGGGCATGCGCTTCGTGGCGATCACCGACCACGACGCGGTGGAGGGGGCGCTGCGGCTCCTCGAAGAGCCGGGCGTGGACAGCGCGCGGGTCATCGTGGGCGAGGAGGTGGAGGCCCTCTTCCCGGAGACGGGGCAGTGGGTCCACGTCAACGTCCTGGGCATCACCGAGGGGGACCACCGGCGCCTCCAGGCGCTCAAGGCCGACGTCCGAGACGTGGCGGCCTACTGCCGCGAGCGCGGCCTCCTGTACGTTCTGAACCATCCCTTCCAGTCCTACCTGGGCCAGAAGCCCCTGGAGGCCTACATCGAGGACCTGCTGGGGCTCTTCACCCACGTGGAGGGCCTCAACGGCGGCGTCCCCGAACTCCAGAACAGGGCCGTCACCGAGCTCTGCCGGGCCGCCGCGGCGAGGGGCCTGGTGTTGACGCAGGCGGGCGGGTCGGACGCTCACCGGCTCGGCCGGGTGGGCGCGGCGTGGACACAGGCGCGTGCCGAAACGGCACAGGAGTTCCTGCGCGAGGTGCGGGCGGGCCGCTGCCAGGTCGGCGGGAGCACGGCGGGCACCCTCGGCCTCCTTCGGGACGTCTACGCCGTGGTGGCCACCTACTACGGGCGCCTCTATTCGGGACGCGGAGAGGCGCCCGGCGCTGCGGCCTACGCGCTGGACGCGGGTTTCGCCACCCTGAGCCTACCCGCCGCCCTCCTGGGGCTGCCCGCCGCCATCGTCGTGGGGAACCAGATCCGGCAGAAGGTGGTCTCCAGGCACGTGCTCGCCCGGCTCGCGAGCGTCGATTGGAAGAGACTCTTGGCCGCGGTCGGCGCCTGAACGGGCGGTGCCCCGCGGTAGCATGGGCTGTGACCGGCGAGGGGTTCTCTTTCGCGCTCCGCTGGAACGGCCAGACCCCAATCCCTTGACGGGTGATTGTGTGGCTATGCCGATCAGCAAGCTCCAGAGCGATGGGTGCCCCCTTTCGGCTCTCATCACGGGAGGAAACGATGGGCGGCGGTTGCAACGCAGGAGGTAGCGCCCTATATATTTTTTTCTTATAGCGGAAGGGCTTTTTCGTGCCGCCGGCCCCTTCCGAACCGGAGGGTCCTCCTCGGAGAGAATCCCGGGGGCGACGAAAACCTTCCCGGTCGCCGGTAGAATCCAAAGTGGGGGGCAAAGGAGGTAGCAAAAATGGGACAGACTGCGCTGAAGCCTTTCTTTGCAAGCGAAGCGGAAGGAATTCCTCTGGGGTTGCCGCGCAGGGTGGAATCGCTGTGCCCGGAGTGCCTGCGGGTGATCGGCGGTGAACTCATGGAGCGCGAGGGGCGGGTCTTCTTGCGGAAGGAGTGTCCGCTCCACGGCTCCTTTGAGGAGTTGGTGGCGGGTAACGCCAAGGTCTTTGCCCACGTGGAGCGCTATGCGGTGGACGGCTCGGTCAAGCTCCAAAACACCCCCGTGGAGAAGGTGGGGGCCTGTCCTACGGACTGCGGCCTTTGCCAAGGCCACCTCTCCAGTGCGAGCATGACCATCCTCGATCTGACCAACCGGTGCAACCTCCGCTGCCCCTACTGCTTCGCCAACGCGAACGTGCAGCCCTACGTCTACGAGCCAGAGCTGGATGAGATTCGCGCCATGATGGATAGGGCCCTGGCCGTGCGCCCCAAGCGGATGCAGGCGATTCAGTTCTCCGGGGGCGAACCGACCCTCTCGCGCCATTTTCTGGAGGCGTGCCGGCTGGCCAAGGAGCGCGGTATCAAGATGATCCAGGCGGCCACCAACGGCATCCGCTTTGCGCAGGAACCTGGCTTCGCCGAGAAGGCGGCGGAGGCGGGACTCAATGCCGCCTATCTGCAGTTTGACGGCGTGAGCGACGATATCTATGAAATAACGAGAGGGGTGAAAGGCTTATGGCCGCTCAAGCTCAAGGCGATGGAAGCATTCCGCCGGGCCGGTATCCGGGTGACCCTGGTACCGACCGTGATCAAGGGGGTCAATGATCACCAGGTGGGGGACATCCTCCGCTTCGCCATTCAAAACCTCGATGTGGTGGTCGGCGTCGCGCCGCAGCCCGTGGCCTTCACGGGGCGGGTGGACGAGGCCGAGCGGGCGGCGCGTCGCTACACCTCCAGCGACCTGGCCGTGGACATCGAGAGGCAGACCGGACTCCTGGTGGCGGAGCGGGATTTCTTCCCGTTTTCCATCACGGCTCTCTTCGGGCAGATTGTGGACAATGTACTGGGTGAAGACCCCAACGGTTTCCTCCCGATGGTCTGCAACTCCCATCCCGACTGTGGAGTTTCGGCCTACCTGCTGGTGAATCAGGATACGGGCGCGAGTGTACCGGTGAACGAGCTCTTCGACATCGATCGCACGCTGAGGCTCATTCAGGAGCTGGGCGCCAAGAGCGCGGAGCATCGCTCGCGCCTCTTCGCCACGGCCCAGTTCTTCTCCATTTTGCTCAAGACCTTCCGCCCCGAGCGGGCGCCCGAGGGGCTGCACTTCCTCCAATTGGCCAAGACCATCGACGCCATCTCGGGCAAGCGCATCATGGGTATCGCCAAAAAGAGCCGCTACCCATGGCGCCTGCTGCTCATCGCCTCTATGCATTTCATGGATTCCTACAACTTCCAGGTGGACCGGGTGAAGCGCTGCACCATCCACTACTCGGCTCCGGACGGCCGCATCTATCCCTTCTGCACCTATAACTCGGGCCGGGTGTTCAGGACCGGCGTGGAGCAGGCCTACAGCGTGCCCAAGGAGGAGTGGCTGAGGAGCCGGGGTGGCCGCTACGTGACGGAGGGGTTCGTGGGGGAGTAGGGCGGGACGCGGGACGCGAGACGCGAGACGTGAGACGCGAGACGCGGGACGCTTCCCCTTTCGGGAATCCCGAATCCCCAATCCGCAGCCCTCATGGGGACAGGGGACGAGGGACAGGAAAGGCCGGCCGCACGGCCTACCGGCTCCTTTCGGCATCCCCTCCTCGCGGCACCGCCTTGTCGTCGTCTTCCTCACCCGGAATGAAGGGCCCCTAAACCGTGTTGACACCCTCCTGGCGGTATGCTAGGCTCCTCGACTGAGTTTCAGGTTCGAGGGGGGTTTCGGAACAAGCAAAGTCAGGGGGTGCAGATGCTTCCCACGTACCTGCCCATTCTGATCATGATGGTTGTGGCCGCCGCCATGGCGGCCGGGCTCATGCTCGGTTCCTGGCTGCTGGGCAAGGTCCGGGGCTCCCGAACGGAACTCATGCCCTATGAGTGCGGTCTGGACCCCATGGACGAGCCCTTCAAGCGGATGTCCGTGCGTTACTACGTCGTGGCGCTGCTCTTCCTGCTCTTCGACGTGGAAACGCTGTTCATGTTCCCGGTGGCCGCGGTCTTCCGCGACAAGATCCGCATGGGCTGGGGCCTCTTCGTCTACGGGGAGCTCCTGCTCTTTTTGGCGATCCTGTTCATCGGGTACGTGTACGTCTGGAAGAAAGGGGCGCTCCGATGGGAGTAAAAACCCTCGATCAGCCGGACCAGGAACTGGACCGGCAGACCCGTGAAGACCTCCAGATGGTGAAGGGCGGGGTCATCTTCGGGTCCCTTTCCAAGCTCGTGGACATGGCCAGGAAGAACAGCCTCTGGCCCATGCCTTTCGGCCTGAGCTGCTGCGCCATCGAGATGATGGCCATGGTGGCCAGCCGGTACGACCTGGCCCGTTTCGGCGCCGAGGCCATGCGCTTCACGCCGCGCCAGTGCGATCTCATGATCGTGGCGGGCACCCTCACCAAGAAGATGGCTTACGCGGCCAAGCGCATCTACGACCAGATGCCCGAGCCCAAGTGGGTCATCGCCATGGGCGTCTGCACCACCACGGGCGGCATGTTCAACGCCTACTCGGTGGTGCAGGGCATCGACCACATCATCCCCGTGGACGTCTACGTGCCCGGCTGCCCGCCCAGGCCCGAGGCGGTGATCTACGCGGTGATGAAGATCCAGGACCAGGTGATGAAAGAGAAGTGGGCCCCGCTGGGCAAGCGCCCGCACCACGGGCACTACCGCGGACGGGACCCCAAGTACGGAGCCCTTCCGCTGCTGGACACGGGCGTCAAGGCGGAGGTCAAAGGCTACCAGGAGGAGCCCGGCTCTCCCACGTGGAGGAAGGGCTACTATACCGGTTGAGGGGGGCGGATCGGCGGCGGTCCGGTACGGGCGAGGCGAATCCGGGGGGGCGAGGGAGCTGTGCCCGAAATCGGGCTGAGCACCCAGGTGCAGAGGCGGCGATGGCGGACGTGATCCAGGCGGTCCAATCGAAGTTTCCGGGAGCGATCCTCGAGGTCGTGGAGTATCAGGGCGAACGCACCCTCGTGGTGCGGCCCGAACGCGCCAAGGCCGTCCTCGCGCACCTCAAGCAGGTGGAGGGATTCAACTTCCTGGTTGACATCAGCAGCGCGCACTGGCCCGAGGAGGGGCGCATCGATGTGGTCTACGTGGTGCGAAACCTCAAGAGCCGGGAGCAGCTGCGCGTCAGGACGCCCCTGCCCATCGAGGACCCCGCCGTGGAGACGGTCTCCGACCTATGGGGGACGGCCGACTGGTTGGAGCGCGAGGTCTACGACCTTATGGGAGTGCAGTTCACGGGCCACCCAGACCTCCGCCGGATCATGCTGCCGGAGGATTTCGAGGGCCATCCCCTCCGCAAGGAGTACCCCATGGAGGGCGACGACGAGTGGCGGAACTACGTGCCGCCCGAACATGGGAAATAGGCCACAAAGGCACGGAGACACAAAGGAAGAGTCATGAGGGTATGCCGGGTGAAACCCTTTGAAGTGAGATGCCCGTTTTTCCATAGGGAGGCTCTTTTCTCTGTGCCTCCGTGTCTCTGTGGTGAATCTCGCGTGGGGACCTTCGCATGACCGAGATGAACCGGGAACGGCTCGACCTCAACACGGACGTCATCACCGTCAACATGGGTCCGCAACACCCCTCCACCCACGGTGTACTCCGAGTCATCCTGAAGCTGGACGGGGAGGTGGTGCTGTCGGCCGTGCCCGACGTGGGCTATCTGCACCGGGGGATCGAGAAGATCGCCGAGAACAAGACCCTCCACCAGGTGATCCCCTACACCGACCGCATGGACTACCTCTCACCCATGTCCAACAACATCGGCCTGGCCATGGCGGTGGAGAAGCTCATCGGTTTTAAGATCACGGAGCGGTGCCGGGTGATGCGGGTCATCTGCATGGAGCTGGCACGCCTGTCGAGCCACCTCCTCTGGCTGGCCACGGATGCGCTGGACGTGGGGGCCGGGACCGTCTACTTCTATGCCTTTACGGAGCGCGAGAAGATCTATGACCTTTTCGAAAAGATGAGCGGGGCGCGCTTCACCGTCTCCTACGGGCGCATCGGCGGCCTGGCGAGGGATTGGCCCGAGGGGCTGGAGCGCGAGATCGAAACGTACGTGGCTCAGGCCCACAAAACCATCGACGAGTGCGACAAGCTTTTGACCCGCAACAAGATCTGGATCGACCGCAACCAGGACGTGGGTGTGATCTCGGCGGAGAAGGCCATCGACGTGGGGCTCACGGGGCCGCCGCTTCGGGCCTGCGGCGTGGAGTGGGACATTCGGAAGGCCTATCCCTATCTAGGCTACGAACGGTATGACTTCGAGATCCCGGTGGGCGAGCACGGCGACTGCTACGACCGGTACCTCGTCCGGATGGAAGAGATGCGCCAGAGTATCCGGATCATCCAGCAGGCGGTCAAGGAGATGGACCGCTCCATCCCGCTCTTCCCGGAGGATCCTGAATCCCGCAAGGTGTTCCTGCCGCCCAAGGAGCGGGTCCTCACGAAGATGGAGGAGCTGATCCACCAATTCATCGTGGCCACCGAGGGTCCCAAGACCCCCAAGGGCAAGGAGATCTACTTCTCCATCGAGGCCCCCAAGGGGGAGCTGGGTTTCTACCTGGTGGGATCGGGGACGAACGTGGCCCATCGGTGCCACTTCCGGGCCCCCTCCTTCGTCAACCTTCAGGCCCTGCCCATCCTGCTCAAGGGGGCCATGGTGGCGGACTGTGTGGCCACCATCGCCTCGCTGGATCCCGTCATGGGCGAGTGCGACCGGTGAGGGCCGAGAGGGGACGGCGGATTTCTTCTGAGGTGAGAGGGTGAGCGAGCAGGGTGTGGCGGAGCTGATCAAGAACCCCGAGTTTCTGGCCAAGGTGGACCGCCTCGTGAAGTCCTATCCGAGGCCCCAGACGGCCCTCATCCCGATCCTCCATCTGTGCCAGGCCGAACTGAGGCACGTGCCCGTGGAGTTCCAGGCCTTCATCGCCGAGAGGCTCCGCCTGACTCCGGCCCACGTGAGGGGCGTGGTTACCTTCTACGAGATGTTCTCCGAGGAGCCTCACGGCCGGTACCTCTTGCAGGTGTGCAAGACGCTGCCCTGCATGCTGAGGGGATCGGAGGCGCTGCTGGAGCACCTCCAGAACAAGCTCGGCATCAAACCGGGGGGAACCACTCAGGACGGACGATTCTCCCTCGTCACGGTGGAGTGCCTGGCCTGCTGCGACGGCGGTCCCAGCCTCATGGTCAACGAGACGCTGTACAAGAGCGTGACACCCGCCGACGCGGACCGCATCCTCTCGGAGCTGGAGTGAGACAGGGATGATGAACCACAGAGGCGCAGAGGCACAGAGAAAGAATTTGATGGTTGTGGAGGAACCCCGGGATCCCCTGACCCAGCAGGTGATCGGAGCTGCCATTGAAGTTCACCGGGTCCTCGGGCCAGGCCTGCTGGAGTCGGCCTATGAAGAGTGCCTCTGTCTCGAATTGAGCCTTAGGGGCATTCCATTCCATAGACAGGTTCCGCTGCCCATCGCGTACAAGGGTGTGACCTTAGAATGTGGTTATCGCATGGATCTGGTGGTTCCGGAGCGCCTGGTCATCGAGGTCAAGACAGTTGAAAAGATTCTCTCGGTGCACGAAGCGCAGTTGCTGACCTACCTGAGGCTCAGTGGCATCAAGACGGGCCTCTTGATCAACTTCCACACCGCTATGATCAAGGACGGGATTAGGAGGATGGTCCTGTGAGCCACTGTGAGTCGGTCGTCACCCCGGGTCATTTGCATCCTCTGTGCCTCTGTGCCTCTGTGGTTATTATCGGGATGTTGCCATGACGGAAGTCCTGAAGCTGCTGACGCGGAACGTGGGCAAGCCCAATTCGACTCACGTGGACGCCTACATGGGCTCGGGAGGCTACGAGCCTCTCATGACGGTCTTGCACAAGTGGACGCCCGAGCAGACGCTGAACGAGGTGAAGGCGGCCAACCTCAAGGGCCGGGGTGGCGCGGGCTTTCCGGCGGGCCTGAAATGGTCCTTCCTCCCCAAGGGGAAGGAGGTCCTCAAGTACCTCGTGTGCAACGCCGACGAAAGCGAGCCGGGAACCTTCAAGGACCGCCTGCTCATCGAGAACGATCCCCACTCCATCTTGGAGGGGATCATCATCGCCGGGTGGGCCACGCAGGCCGCCGGCTGCTTCTTCTACATCCGGGGGGAGATGCCCGCCGGCGCGCGCATCTTCCAGAAGGCGGTGGACCAGGCCTACGCCAAGGGCTTCCTCGGCAAGAACATCCTGGGCTCGGGCTTCAATTTCGACGTCTGGGTGTCGAGGGGGGCGGGAGCTTACATCTGCGGCGAGGAGACGGCCCTCATGGACTCGCTCGAGGGCAAGCGGGGCCAGCCCAGGCTCAAGCCGCCCTTCCCGGCGGGCTACGGCGTCTACGGCGTGCCGACCAACATCAACAACGTGGAGTCCTACGCCAACGTGCCGCTCATCATCAAGAACGGAGCGAGCTGGTACACGGCCATCGGCAGCCCCAGCGCACCCGGCACGAGGCTCTTTGGCATCTCCGGCCACGTGAAGCGGCCTGGAGTCTATGAGCTTCCCTCGGGCGTGACCCTCCGGGAGCTCATCTACGAGCACGCCGGCGGAATCCTGGGCGACCGCCCCCTCAAGGCCGTCATCCCGGGCGGCTCCTCCGTGCCGGTCCTTCGCGCCGACCAAATCGACGTGACCATGGACCCCGACGGCCTGAAGACCGTGGGGACCATGCTGGGCTCGGCCGGCGTCATCGTCATGAACGACAGCGTCTGCATGGTCAAGGCGCTGCTGAACCTGATGGAGTTCTACGCCCGCGAATCCTGCGGGCAGTGCACTCCCTGCCGGGAGGGAACCCACTGGCTCGAGTTGATCGTGAGGCGCCTGGAGGAGGGCGGCGGGCGGCCTTCGGACTGCGATCTCATCCTGGACGTGGCCGGCAACATCATGGGGCGCACCATCTGCCCGCTCGGCGACGCCGCCGCCATGCCGGCCATCTCCTTCGTGCAGCAATTCCGGGAGGAGTTCGAGGCGCACGGGCGGGAGGGCCGCTGCCCCATGCGCGACGTCCGCATGACCACGGCGATATGAGGAGAAGATTCACCGCAGAGCCACAGAGACAGAGAGGGGAAAATACCTCTAGGCTGATGAGAGAAGAAAAATATGCAAGGGCGAAGATGAAGGAACTCACAACCTCAGTACAGTACCGCTTAAGAGAGTCAGTTTTCTTCCCTCCGTGCCTCTGTGTCTCTGTGGTTAGAGATCTTTTGAGGTTCGCATGCCGCTGATCCGGATTGACGACCAGGAAATCGAGGCGCCCCAGGGCGAGACCATCCTCCGGGTGGCGCTCAAGCACGGGATCGCCATCCCTTACTACTGTTACCACCCAGCCCTCTCCATCGTGGGCCAGTGCCGCATGTGCCTCGTCGAGGTGAAGGGCGCGCCCAAGCCGCTCACCGCCTGCTCGACCACCATCACGGCCCTTCCGCCGGACAAGAAGATCGACGGCAAGTACGACATGGTGGTTTTTACGAAGAGCGAGACGGCCAGGAAGGCCCAGCGAGGCGTGCTCGAATTTCTCCTCCTGAACCATCCCCTGGATTGCCCCATCTGCGATCAGGCGGGCGAATGCCAACTGCAGGAGTACTCCTACACCTTCGGCGATCCGGCCAGCCGGCTCGAATTCGAGAAGGTGCACGCCCCCAAGCGCGTGGACATCGGGCCGCACGTGGTCTTCGACGTGGAGCGGTGCATCAAGTGCACCCGCTGCATCCGCTTCTGCCGGGAGATCAGCAAGACCGGGGAGCTGACCCTCTCGGAGCGCGGTGTCTACACCCGCGTGGACACCTTCCCCGGCCGCCAGCTGGACAACCCCTACTCCGTGTGTACGGTGGACATCTGCCCCGTGGGCGCGCTGACGAGCCGGGAGTTCCGTTTCAAGGAGCGGGTCTGGTTCCTGAAGTCGGTGAACTCCGTGTGTCTGGAGTGCGCGAGGGGCTGCTCCGTCCGTGTGGACGCATACAAGGGAGAGGTGCTGCGCCTCGTGCCGAGGGACAACCCCCAGGTGAACGGGCCGTGGATGTGCGACTACGGGCGCCTGATCACGGAGCGCATGAAGGGAATCGACTCACCCGGCAGGCCCATGCTCCGCTCGGGTTCGGCCTGGCGGGCCTACGAGTGGAAGGAGTTCGGGGCCGCGCTGGTGGGGAAGATGGCGGAATTCCCAGCCCTCAAATCCGATTCTTGGGCCGTCATCCTCTCGGGCCGCCTCTCGCTGGAAGAGATGGCCGGCGCGCAGGCCGTCTCGCAGGCCTTTTTCAAACGTTCGGCGGTTTCGGTGCCCGATGTGGTGTGGGGAGAGGACGACGAGCTCCTCATCCGCAAGGAGCGGCGGCCTAACCTCAAGGGGGCCCGGCTCATGGGCATTCCCGTGGGGGAGGAGAACGCTCCCCTGTCCGGCCTGTTGACCGGGAAAAGGGCCGCCTTGATCCTGCGCGAGGACCCGGTGGGAGAGGCCCAGGGGGCGGAAAAGGCGGCCGTCGAGACGGCGCTGGCCTCGATGGACCTGGTGATCGTGGCCGACTCGGCCTTCACCGAGACCGCGCGCCTGGCTCACGCCTTCATCCCGCTCGCGGGTTGGCACGAGATGGAGGGGGTCTACGTCAACTTCCTGGGCGTCGCCCAGAAGACCGCCCGCGCGGTCATCCCCCCGAAGGACCGCCGGCCCTTCTACGAGGTGGCGAGCCTGTGGCTCACGGCGGCCGGGCACGAGGCCCCCGAGCCTACCTTCCTGGGCTGGCACGCGAAGGTCAAGGAGTCCGTGCCGGGGCTGGCGGGAGCCTCTATCAAGGACCTCCTCCCGAACGGGCTGCAGGTTTTGGACGATCCAGCCAAGGGCAAGGTCAAGAAGCGCGAGGGAGCGTGAGGAGCATGAAGCGGAAGAGCGAGCCGATCCAAGGGGAGGGGAGCAAGTGAACGCCTACTGGCCCATCGTGGTGCCCGCCCTCATCAAGATCGTCGTGATCCTGGGGATCGTCCTGACGGGAGTGGCCTACAGCACCCTCGCCGAACGAAAGGTATCGGCCTGGATGCAGGACCGGCGCGGACCCAACCGGGTGGGCCCCTTCGGGCTCCTCCAGCCGGTGGCCGACGGGATGAAGTTCTTCTTCAAGGAGGACATCACGCCCAGGGAGGCCTACCGGCCCCTCTACCTCCTGGCGCCGTTCCTGACGCTCTTCCCGGCCCTCATCACCTTCGCCGTGATCCCCTTCGGGACCCAGATCAGCGTGGGCGGGCAGACCTATCCCCTTATCATCGCGCCCGGCATGGACGTGGGGGTCATCTTCCTGCTCGCCGTATCCTCCATCGGGGTCTACGGTATCCTGCTGGCCGGCTGGTCCAGCGGCAACAAGTACTCGCTCATGGGCGGGCTCCGGAGCGCGAGCCAGGTCATCTCCTACGAGCTGGGCATCGCCCTGGCGGTCATGAGCGTGGTGCTCTGGACGGGCAGCTTCGATTTCCGGCGCATCGTGGAGGATCAGACCGGCTGGGGCCACATCTGGTTCGTCGGCCCGCAGTTCCTGGCCTTCATCGTCTTCACGGTGGCCGTCTTTGCCGAGACCAACCGCCTGCCCTTCGATCTTCCGGAGGGCGAGAGCGAGCTCGTGGCCGGTTACCACACCGAGTATTCGGGCCTCCGCTTCGCCATGTTCTTCATGGGTGAGTACGCGAACATGATCACGGCTTCGGCCTTCGTGGTGCTCCTCTTCCTGGGCGGGTGGAATCTCCCCTTCGTCAACTACGCGTGGTTCGGACCGCTCTGGGGAGGTCTGCTCTCGGCGGTGGTTTTCTTCGCCAAGGTGGCGGTGCTGCTTTTCGTCTTCATCTGGGTGCGATGGACGCTGCCTCGCTTCCGCTACGACCAGCTCATGTCGCTGGGGTGGAAGCGGCTCTTCCCCCTCGCCCTTCTGAACCTCGTCCTCATCTCGACCCTGCTGGTGCTGAGAGGCCGCCCATGAAAGTGACCAGGCCCAAACTGAGCTGGTGGGAGCGCACCTACTTCCCCGCCATTCTCAAGGGGATGAAGCTCACCTTCAGCCATATCTTTCGCAAGCGGGTGACCCTCCAGTACCCCGAGGAGCGCTGGACGCTGCCGCCCGGCTACCGCGGCCAGCCCGTGCTCCTGACGGGCCTGGACGGGCACGAGAAGTGCACCTCTTGCAAGCTCTGCCAGTTCATCTGCCCCCCCGAGGCCATCCGCATCGTGGCGGGCGAGACCGAGCTGGCGAAGGAAAAATTCCCGAAGGAGTTCGACATCGACATGGGGCTCTGCATCTTCTGCGGTTACTGCCAGGAGGTATGCCCCGTGGAGGCCATCTGGCTGAAGGACAACTACGAGCTGGCGGACTACGACCGCACCAATCTGATCTTCGATAAGGAGAAGCTACTTGCCCTGGGCCGCAAGCCTCCTTATCTGCCCGGCAGGGAGAAGCCTTTGGAGGAGGAGAGATGATAGCCTCCGTCGTCTTCTTCGCGGTGGCCTTTCTGGCCTTTCTTGGGGCGCTCGCCCTGGTCTTCCACCGGCACCCCATGGTGGCCGGCCTGGGCATGGCGCTCTCCACGCTCTCCATCGGAGTGCTCTACGTACTGCTGAGAGTTCCGTTCCTGGGGCTCTTTCAGGCCATCATCTACGCGGGCGCCGTCATGGTAATCGTGCTCTACATCGTCATGGCGCTGGGCCAGGAGGAGACGGGTCCGAGGATCGGTTCCGTCCAGACGGGGCTGACCTACGTGGCGGCCGCCCTGCTGCTGGTGCAGTTCTATTGGGCCATCGTCCGTTCGGGGGCCGGGCCCTTCCCCGAGGGTTCCGCGCTTCCGCCCGTGGCCGCTGGAGGGACGAACTACCCCTTCGGCACCATCCAGGCCTTCGGCAGCCTGCTCGTAAGCCGCTACGCCGTGCCCTTCGAGGTGGCCTCGCTCCTGTTGGTGGGTGCCATGATCGGGGCGGTGATCCTCTCCCGCAGGAGCTGGTCATGACCATCGCGCTCGGCCACTATCTCATCCTGGCGGTGTTTCTCTTCACCGTGGGAGTCATCGGAGCCCTGACGCGCAAGAGCGCCATCATCGTCTTTCTTTCCATCGAACTCATGCTGAACGCGGCCAACGTGGTTTTCATGGCCATGGGGCGCTACTTCGGCCAGCTGGACGGGGCCGTCTTCGTGCTCTTCATCCTTGCCGTGAGCGCCGCCGAGGCGGCCGTGGGGGTGGCCATCGTGGTGGCCTTCATTCGCAGGCGGGGCACGACCGACATCGACGCCGCTAACCTCATGAAATGGTGATGGCCGTGATGAGGAGATTAGGAGATTCCGAGATGAGGGGGACGGCGAAACGGACGAACGGTAGGATGCGGGAGGGTTCATCCTCATCTCCTCATCTCCTCATCCCCTCATTTCTAACCGAGGTGCGGCCATGACTCCCGTGAGCCTACTCTGGCTGATCCCCGTGCTTCCCGCGCTGGGGGCCTTCGTGAACGGGGTGTTCGGGTGGCGGTGGGAGAAG
>Ga0315298_1004082_pt1 | contig 22303 bp, 14 predicted proteins | sample WHS_1_MG_FD_203077 | JGI IMG/M metagenome (GOLD analysis project Ga0315298, IMG submission 203077) | Extremophilic microbial mat communities from Washburn Hot Springs, YNP, Wyoming, USA - WHS_1_MG | ecosystem: Environmental > Aquatic > Thermal springs > Hot (42-90C) | place: USA: Wyoming...
TCGGGGACTCGAGCAGATCACCCTGAGTCTCGACCTGGCGATCCTCGCCCTGTACGGCCTGGCGATCGGACATCTCAAGCGCGGCGCGAAGAAGTGGCGAAGCTACACGCGCCTGGCCGACTGAGTCCACCGGCTCGCAAGATGCCGTGCCGTTGAGGGAAAACTCCGCCCTTGCATGGCGATTTCCCCCTTTTGCCCACCCATTTTAGCGCCATGTCACCCGAAACCAGCCCCCCTTGATCCTACTCGTGGCCTCCTTCGCCTCTCACGTCATCCCTGCGGCACGCCGCATACCCCAATTCCGCGACAGGCTCTGCGGTTTTTGTCCGGGCTCTGCCCGAAGTGCGATCGAGATGCCTTGTGCTAGTGGAGGACAGCGCTGGATGACATATGGGGCTTGACTCAGGACAGGAAATACTTTATAGTTCATAACAAACGGGTCGTACGCTACCTTACGGCATCAGTGATGCTGTAAATGAGGCCCACGGATTGGAAAACGGGCAGGAAAAGAAGAGGCGAAGGCGCGGCGTAGCAGCCGAAGAGATCGCAGCGGTACTCAGACAGCGAATCTCTACCGGCCGATACTCTCAACACGACTACCTGCCCTCGTTGCGGGAATTGGCGGCCGAATTCGGCGCGAGTTTTCACACGGTCTCCGGTGCCATCGAGATCCTGTGCCGGGATGACCTTGCGATGCGCGCGCCCGGTCGGGGCTGCCGCGTCCTGCCCCCTCAGGACAGGCTGCACCGCAGCGTGATCTGCGTCATCTACGCCCCGCCCAGGCTGCCCCACACTATCGGCACTGGCCAGCAGAGGGTGGTTGACGGCATCCAGCAGACTCTTCAGCGTCACGGCTACCGCTTCGAGGCAATCAACTACAACGATACGCCCCTGAGCCCCGATGAGATCGTCGAGCGATATGGGGCGGTCATATCTGCGGTTGACGTTGACCGCGAGGGTCGCGTTCTGATGGCGCTGGAGGCCCGGCGCATACCGCTCGTCGTGGCGAACCTGGAGCCCGACTGGAACCTGACGGCGACGTTCGTTGACCATTGCAAGACGACCCGCCACGCGGTACGTACGCTGGTTGCTATGGGGCACCGCAGGATCGGATTCGTGACGCGCTCGCCGCGCATCCACTTCTACGGCAAGGCCAGGGAGGGGTACATACTGGGTCTGCAAGAGGCGGGCATCGAGTTAGACGAGCGTTTGATCGTGGAGGCCGCCGGCCCCGAGAACCTTTCCGGCTACATCGCGGCGCGACGACTCCTCGACGTGCGGCCGTTGCCCACCGCGATAGTCGCCGCACGGGATTACCTCGCTCACGGTGCGTATCAGGCGTTCACAGAGGCTGGCTATGTCATCGGGAAAGACGTCTCGCTTATCGGCTTCGACGATGTGACGTGGCCCCAGGAAGAGCCTTTCCTCACCACGTTCCGCGAGCCGAACTACGAACTCGGAGCCGTCGCTGCGGAGATGCTCATAGACCGGATAGTCAACGGCTGGCGGCCCCCGGAGAAGCGCGAACTGGAGTGCGAGTTCATATTGAGGCGCACTGTCGCCCCCCTCGTCTCGCAGGGAGGGGTCGCAGTGTCGGCTGGCGCCGCTGGCCGACGATGACCCGGCGAGTGGCTGTTCGAATTCGGGACTTGCCGTCGGATTTCCCCGGTGCTCTTCGAACCGAACGCATCAGAGGGGGGCTAGCGACTTCAGGGGTCCCGCAACTGGATGTCGAACGGGCGGCACGCGATGGCGGGTGTCGCGCACCCTGTGCCGGCAGGATTCAGATCCTGACGCTCCCGTAATGCAGGGGCGTCATGTGCAGTGATGTCTGTTCCGGCGTCAGGACTGGTCCGGCGCTCCGCCTGAGCACGAAGGGGGCTTTCAGTTCTCGCTTTTCGATTTCACGCCTGCCGCTTATTATCCGTTCCATCAACATCTCGGCTGCCGCTGCGCCCATCGCGTAGCATGGTTCTCGGAAGGTCGTCAGGAAACGCCGGCCCGCCGGCCAGGAGAAATCGTCGAAACCGATCACCGACAGGTCGCGGCCGAGTGTGCGGCCTGCTTCGGCGAAGGCCCTGCATGCGCCCCATGCCAGGACGTCTCGTGCTGCCACGATCGCCGTGATGTCCTGGCCGCACTCGACCATGCGGCGGCCCGCCTCGTATGCCGATTCCGGATCGGGCCGCTCGGCCTCGAATATGAGTTCGTCCTCCGGCTTGAGTCCCACGCGCTCCATCGCCTCCCTGTAAGCGCGAAGAACGTCCCCGTACCAGTAGAGTTCCGGGCGGCGCGTGATGAGCGCGATGCGCTCGTGGCCGAGCGCGGCCAGATGAGTTACCGCCTGGCGGGTCGGTTCGGCGTGGTCAACCCATGTCGCCGTGACATCCAGCGGAACCTCGAGGTTGGCCACGGTCACGGGCAGGCCGCGCTCGCACAACTCTTTCACCTCCCGGATGGTGGCCGTGCACTCGGCGAAGACGAATCCGCAGTACTTCTCCACCAGATCCTCGACGCCGCGACACATCGTCTCGGGGGTGGCAAAGTCATCCGCTCTTCCAAGCGCCACCAGTTCCGCTTTCCAGCCCGAGCGCATGAAGACGTCGCGGATTCCATCGAGGACCAGGATCACGTCCGGTGCGATTGCGGCGAGCATCGAGAGTCCGCGCGGGTAAACGATTGCGATCGGCCTCTCGCTCGATGGCAATGGCGGCGGCAGGACGCGGGTTCCGCGCCCGCGCTCCTGGATGACAAGACCTTCCCGCGCGAGAAGCGCGAGCGCCGCCGAGACTGTGCTCCTGCTGTATTTGAACTCCTCGGCCAGCGTGCGCTCCGAGGGGAGCACTTCGTGAACCCGATATACGCCGAGCGCTATCCGCCGGCGTATCTCGTACGCGATTCGCTCTTCAGCCGTTACCCGCATCCGAGATCGCATCCTGCCCATGGCCCCCTCATCCGCAAACTGCCTCGAAACACTGTCGCAAATCACGCCCCTGCCGGCACTGATTCATGATCCCAGTCCGGACGGCGCGGCAAATGCTGGACAAAATGTATCCTTTACCCGATCAATACCTTGGGTCTCAGGCTTACAGGGTGGGCAAGGGCCTGTCACCGCGAGCCTCCGACCGCGCTTCCTTCATATAATATCATATGCATGCTCCGCAATCAATAGCCTGGATGGACGTTCCGTGGCCATGGTCCCAATACGAAAATTCCTCTTGACATGGCGCCTGCTTTCGCGTATAATGCGGCCTAAAGGACTAAAATTACCCTTTGTCAGCGCCGGGAAGCGAGGTTGCCTGATCGCACAGGAAGGAGGTGGGCCGGGAAAAAGACGAGAGTCGCGCGTATCGCGAGGCGACCGAACGCTGGACGATGCGGCTCGGCTCCGGGAATCGGTGGTGCTCAGGGCCGTGTCATGGATGATCCGGGCGAATGTCAGGTCGCGAGCGCGATGCTGGGTCCGTACGGAACCTATCAACCGTCAAAGGAGGGAGACAATGGTTGCGAGGAGATTGTGGGATGCATTTTGCCGGGCGTTCACGCTGATAGAGTTGTTGGTCGTCATCGCCATCGTGGGCATACTGGCGGGGCTCCTCCTGCCGGCCCTTGCCGCAGCGCGGGAGAAGGCACGCCGGACGTCGTGCCTGAACAACCTCAACCAGATAGGTACGGCGATGGAGAGTTACTGTAGCGATTACTCCCAGTACTATCCCAGCTGGAACGCCTGGGGTTGGGAACCTCTCCCCTGGTACAGGCGCGGACAGACAACGGGGCCGATGCAAGACCTCGGAATCACGATAGACCCGAAGACCGGGGAGCGGGTCGGAACGTACAATAACTCGGGTTCCTACAACGACTACCCCTATTCCTACAACTGGATCCCCACCATGAACTTCCGGACCATCTTCTGCGGGTGGAACCTCACGGTGGGCAACGGAAGCAACGCGACGCGCAGCCATCGCATGGTCAACCCGGTTGGCCTCGGCTACCTGGGCGAGGCAGGCTACATCGCCGACGTCAGGGTGTTCTACTGCCCGAGCAGTGGCGAGGGTATGCCTGTCGATCCGATGACTGACTACCCGGCGGCCGGGACGGCGTATGCCGTGAGGAACGTCCGCGAGATAATGTCGCTCGGAGGTGGTACGTCCGTGAACGATGTCCTTTATGGAAATTGGGGTCTCGTGCCTCGGTATAACAATGCGGATTACTACTTCCAGGCCAAGGGAGCCCTCTGCGATTACAACTACCGGAACGTTCCGCTTTCCGGGGGGCTCGTAAAGTACAGTTATTTCCAGTTGTACTTCAATAACCCGGCCCTCGGGACGTTCGTGCTCTGGGGTGTCAAGCCGAACCTCAAGGTCGTCGGAGAGAGCATACTCTTCAAGACGACGAAGTTGGCGGCCGGCCGTGCCATGGTCACGGACACCTGGAACAAGAACTTCGGAATGGATATCAAGTTGGGCACCACATTGCCCGGCAACGGCCTCTACGCTCACCGGGATGGATACAACGTCCTGTACGCCGATGGCAGCGCCAGGTGGTACGGCGACACCCAGGGGAAGATCCTCTGGTGGCCGCTCAGCGCCAAACTGCGCGCCATTCTCCAGGGCTCCACTTACAACCATGGTTCCAGGATGGGCATTGACAGAAACGCTGTCATCGAGGTGTTCTTGCCGCTCTACGTGCGCGGTGGCCTCCCCGACCCCGATTACTACACGAGATACATTGACTTCGGCAACGAAACCTCCACGTCCGTATGGCATCTTTTCGACGTGGCGGCCGGCATAGACGTAGATCCTCCGATGAAGTACATGCCCTGACGTCACGCCAGTAATATCGAGGCTGGTCGCCTTCGTGTCGGAAGGTGACCAGCCTCGTTGCCCGGGAACACGCCAGTCCGCTCATACGAGAGGTACGCAGCATGGCTGGAAAGGCGAAGCCGACGATAATGATCGTGGTCGCGGTCCTTGCCGTGACCTTTGCCGTGGTGCAGATCAAGCGCATACGCCGCAAACCGGTCATGCCCGACGAGGTCGCATCCGAGCCCATCGTGAGGATAGACGAGAAGACCCTCGAACTCATCGCCCTCCCGCTGAAGGAGTGGCTGAAACTGGGTTCCAGAGAGGGAAAGTACAAGAACCCGAGGACCGGCGAGTACACCATCTGCGAGATTCACATATGCAACAACTGCCAGATGCCAATACCGTCGCCGGTCATACCGCCCGAGGGAGGACCAGAGGCTACGGAAAAGGCTTTTTCGGGTCTGGTGTGCCCACGCTGCGGCAAGAAAGTGAGCGTGTGGGGTTCCACACCGTCGGACGAAGCGCTCAGGCTATATAACGAAGCCTTGGAGCGCATGCGAGGAAAGAAAGCCACGTCCCCCTGAAGTGCAAGGTTCGCACCGACGAGGCGTGAGGCGATGCCCATTCGAGGGGCAGTGCGTGGCCGCGAGACGCTTCGGAGAGTCGCGTCCCATACATGGAATGGCCTGGATACAGGGGAATGCGCGAGCAACTGTTATCACGGTCTTGGACTGCGGAAAGGGAGGTTCACATGCGGGCATTGGGTGCAGACGCGCGTTCGAGTCGTGAGTGTCCCCTCATTGGGCTGCTTTTCCTTCTGCCGATGGTCGCGTGTTCGACCGGCGCGCTATCGCAGGAATCGCCAACGAAGGCCGGGTCGGTCCAGGTGGCGATGCCGGCCCTCGTGATGAAGATGCAGGCGCCGGTGCTCGATGGGGTCATCGGCCCGGACGAGTGGAAGCCCGAGCAGTGCCTCGGAGAGTTCATCGAGAACTACAAGGGCGAAAAACCGAAGGCTGCAACACGCGCCTGGGTCGGACACGACGAGGAGAACATATATCTCGCGTTTCAGTGCGACGAGCCGATGATGGCGCAGGCGGCCCGTCAGAAGTACGAGAGACATGACGCGCCGGTCTGGAACAACGAGAACGTCCAGGTATTTCTCGACACGCGGGGCGACAGGAAGACATACATTCAGTTCATTGTGGACATACTGAACCAGCGCTACGACGCCCTCGGCCAGGATTCGTTCGGCTACGACCCGGCTTGGCGGTCGGCGGTGGCCGAGCATGCCGACGGCTGGTCGGTGGAGATAGCGATTCCTTTCTCCGCCCTGGTGGAGCGAGCGCCCGCTGTCGGCGATGCCTGGTCCGCAAACCTCTACAGGGATCGGCACGGGCAAAGCGAAATCAGCGCCTGGCGCGCAACGTTCGGATCGCTCGATTCCCTGGCTCGGTTCGGCGCTCTCGTCTTCGATTCCCTGAAAGCGTATCTCCTGAAGCGGGCTGAGACGCTGGCGAATGCACCTGCCCCCGAATGGCCCGAGGCGATGAAGTCGTCCGTTTCCGCCTGGCAGGCGCGACATCGAGCGTTCGTTTCGCGCGTCAAAGACATGAGCGATGAGGATGTGCGAAAGACGTGGGCGATGCTCGATGGAGAACTCGCGGCCCTCGCTCGCGAACGAAGCAAGATGGCGGTCGAGGCTACGAGAGCCGCCGGCCGAGAGTTCGCTATCTCCCCAGCCTACCCCTATGAGCCATACGCGCCAGCAATCGGCGGGGCACTCGAAGAGACACCGGCTGCGAACGTGACGCTCCTTCGCGGCGAGTGGGCCGACCTCGCGTGGAACGTCGAGAACTACCTCGACCGCCCGCTCGTGCTCAGGTTCACGGTGCGATACAGCGCTGACGATAGCCAGTGGGACTATCTGGCGCTCGGGATGCCGGGGTTCGAAACGCTCTGGCAACAGGCGCTGCCGGTCGGGCAGGGCGACGGGTCGCCTGTGTACGACGCGATAGTGCCGCTGCCGGCCGGCGTGGTGCAGGTGCCGGCGCGAGGGGGCGTCCAGGTGTGGCTATCCATCCGGGCGCCGGACGACGCCGCTGCGGGATCCCGGAAGGCCCGAATAGTCGTCGAGCCTGTTGATGGTCTCGACAGGCCGCCGGTCACGATACCCATCGAAGTCGCTACGCTCGACAGATCGCTCACCGACGGCGTGCAGTTCCACGCCTTCACGTGGAACTGCTTGATGGACCCGGTCGCGAGCGACCGCGCCTGGATGGCTGCCCACCTGGCTGACCTGCGCGCCCACGGCATTGACATCTGCGAGATCGTCGGTCTCAGGCACCTCCCCCGCCCGAAGGCCAGGGACGACGGCACGTTGCACGGGCCGCTGGACTTCACGAAACTGGATCGCCTACTGGACGTGGCGCAACCGCTCTTCAATCTTTACTACGTGGATCTTTCAATTCTCGAGAAGCGGACGGTGCGGAAGGACATCTTCGGTCTGCCCCTGGAGCACCCTGCCTACGAGAAGGCCTTCAAGGCATGGTTCAGCGAGGTCATGGCTCATCTCCTGGCGCGTGGCCTCACGCATGAACAGATGTATTTCTGCCCCCAAGACGAATCGGTGGGGGACGAGAGCCGCATGTTCGCCAGATGGATGCGAGAGGTGGATCCGGAGACCCGGATCATCTTCGACACCGCCACAGCGGACATGGACATTGCCCGGGAGGCTAACGCGTTGGCCAACATCTGGGTGCCCCACTGGACTCACTTCCAGCGCGCCGATATGAAGCCGTTCATGGAACTCATCCGCGCGTCGGGCAAACCGGTGTGGTGCTATTTCTACTGCCGCGGCGGGAACGAGAAGTCGCAACACCCGACATCCTACTACATCGCGAAGTTCTGGTGGGCTTACGCGAACGACGTCAAGGGCCTCTGTTACTGGGCGCAACAGTATTATGGCGATCCGTGGTACAGGGTGCCGTACAAGAAGAATTACGACACGTCGCTCGTCTATCCCGTGCCCGGCGGAGTAGTTCCCTCGCGGCGGTGGCAGGCGTGGCGCCAGGGCTGGCAGGATTATTGCCTGATCTCTCAGACCGCGAGGGCGCTGGCGGGCGACGAGAAAGGATTGGCCGAACTGAAGGAGAGGGTCGATCGGGTCGTCGCAGCTCCCGAGAACTATGCCGCTGCCGCTGAGACGCGCGCCTGGTGCAAGAGGATACTCTCTTCGTCTTCCAGCCGGTGACGCCGGAATCCTGGACCACGAGGCGCGATCAGCGCTGTCGCGAGGACGGGTCTTGCCAGCGGTCTTCGCGCGGCGCGGGTCGTCCGGGCGGTTTCGCAGGACAAGTTCTCGCGACCTGGCCCCCTCGGTCAAGCCCTGTTCCGCGTGCCCGATGCGGGGACGCGGTGCCAGTGACGGGTGCCGCAGTGTTGCCCGGACCGCTGACCTCGAGCGCGATCCGGGGACGATGCGAGCGACTTGAAGGCTCGCGTGAGTACCGTGGCCTCCGCTGTGTTGCGGCACCCGCTAATCTCGGCTCCTCACAACGACCGGTTGCAATGCGGGTCACTTGAAATTGATGAGCAGCAGGGCGATTACTGCCAGTCCCATACCTATCAGCGTCCGAAGCCGGTAGCGTTCGCCCCACAGCACCGCGCCCGCGCTGGCGCTTGTCAAAATCGCGCCTGCGGCGATGGTCGGGAACACCACAGTGCCCGCGCGGCCGGATCCCAGGCACCTGAGGCACGAATAGTAGAAGAGGACATTCACGAGACCCAGTACGATGCCGCAAAGTATTTCCTTTTTACGGGGCCAGACGGCTTGCCACGCACCTCCGCACAGAGCGCCGGTGCCGATCACTGCGTACTGGCAAATCAAGAAGGGCATCATGCCGTTCGCCGGTGCCGTCCTCCGGTAGGCCTCGAGTACAGCGCTGCCGATGCCGGTGACCACGAGTAGCGCAACGAGTGTGGGTACCTTCCGGCGGGGTGCTGAACTTTGGGCACCGGGCGTTGCCTTGGTGAGAAGCGCAATCGAGACGATGGCTACCAGCAGCCCCAACACGGCTGCCGGCCCGGGTAGGTTCTTCCAGAGGATGATCGAGATTGCCACGGCAACGACCATGGAAAGGCGCTCGAAGACCTGCGCCACACCAACCCCGGCCAAACGGATGGAGGCGCTGAAAAGAACGTATCCCGCAAGGATAGTTGCACCGCTCACTCCGCCGAATACGGCCTCCCGCCATCCCATGCCAGCCCCGTCGTTCAGAGCCCACATGCAGGTGCAAAAACTTCCGGCGGCCAGGTAACACACTGTTCCGGCCCATATCATGTTAGCCTCCAGTTTTTGCGCGTACCGCATGATGTTGGCAAAGGCAGCCATAGCGAAAACCGCAACCAGGGTCCAGAGCATTCTCACCTTCCTCGTCGGCGCCAATGTGCTCGGAGATTCGCGAGAATCATTCTCCGACCGACGCGGGGCCATGCCTCGCGCGGAATGATGGAGCGCAGGTTACCGTGAGACACCTCGAAAGACAAGCGATGTAAGGAACGAGATTCGTACGGACTCGATACATATAAAGCGCGACTGGCACCGGTCTGAACCTGCCCACAGTTGGTCCGGGCAGGATGGTACGGCCTCGAGTGGCGCATTCTTTGAATGAAAGTCTTGACGATTTCAGGCTTGACAGGGCGGGAATGGCGTGATATAATTTCGTGTGTAATCTGTATATACATGGGACATAACGTGTATTGACTTCGAAATATGCTCAGGACAACCGAACACACATCCGCTGCCACGTCGGTATTGTCCAGGCCGACAACCGAAATGAGTGCTCAGAGGCTCTACCAGGAGGTCAAGAAGTCGATTCTCGACGGCGAATTGAAGCCGGGGGACCGCATACTGAGTGCACGGCAGCTGCAAGAGAAATTCGGCGTCAGTTACCGTGCGACGCTTCTCGCGCTGGACCGTTTGAAACGCGAGGACCTGATTGTGCGTCGTAGGGGGGCGGGCACATACGTGAAGGGGTCGGCGGAACCGATTCCGGCCCATTGCCGCGGGAAGACGCTTCGCGTCGTCCTGAGCATTCGCGACGACGACATGCAATTTTTGCGCCCCCTGGCAGACGGAATCAAGGTGCAGTTGCAGGAGCTCGGGGTGGCTCACACCGTCGTAAGGCCCCCTGAGCGGTTGATCAACCGACACGCAGACGATGCCAAAGAGTTCCTGGTCCCTGGGGCAGCCGACGCGTTTATCTGGGTGCGCGCCCTCGGGCTGGAGTTGCCCTCGATTGACGTACCGCTCGTAATTGTCCGCCATGACCTTGAAGGCATGGGGGGTAAATGGACCGGCTATGACGTTGTCACGTCGGACGCCCGCCAGAGTGGTTTCGTCGCTGGTGCATACCTGCGCACACAAGGTTGTTCTCGGGTTGTGATAGTGGGCGCTGGTTGCGAGCCGCGGCGAATGTCTCCGTGGACCTACTTGCGAGTCATGGGATTTCAGGAGGGATACGGCGAGGAAATTCCCGAGTCTCGCGTGTTTCTTGCGGCTGCGCATACGCCGTTGGAAGCGGCAAAGGTCATTCCGCAGATTCTGAAGATGACGCCGCTGCCTGATGCCATTTTCGCGGACACCGATGACCTTGCGTATGGGTTGTGTCACGCGCTGGTGGCCCACAGCATCGAGCCTGGGAAAGACATCAAAGTCATCGGCTGCGACGGCCAGCCGCCACCGTATCCCGAGGATCCCCCGCTGACCACCGTGGCTGCGCCGATGGAAGAGTTGGGGAGGATGGCCGCGATCCTGGGTGTGCAGCGAGCAGGAAACCCGGAGGCGCCAGCCCGGCGGGTTCTTCTGGCATGCTCATTGAGAAAAGGGACGACGGCCTGACGGAAAGGAGGTGAAACTGGGCCACACCGGATGCAAGATGGGGCTAGCAAAAAGGGTAAGGACATGATTTGGAGGGATCGGGATCATGTGGTGCAGGATGAGGCGGGTCGGCGAAGGCATGATGGCGGGACTCATCAGCGCCTTCACGCTGATCGAACTGTTAGTCGTTATCGCCATCGTCGGAATACTGGCAGGTCTCCTGCTCCCGGCTCTTGCAGCCGCAAGGGAAAAGGCGCGTCGAACTGCTTGCCTCAATAACCTCAACCAGATGTCCCAGGCGCTCGAGAGCTATTGCGGGGATTACTCCCAGTACTTCCCTTGCTGGACGGGGTACGGAAAGGGTTTGCTTCGTTACTCGGCGGCCTATTACGCAAACGATGCGGGTGTCTATAAAAGCCCGTTGGACACCACGGGCTGGGTCAATTTCGTCAGCGGCCAGGCCATTGCTTCGGATAGCACCGCCTACCTCAACCCTGTCCTGGGCTTTCGCACAATTTTTGCCGGTAACCGAAGGACGGACAACACGCTGGGCACTGCGCTACCCGGTCAGCTGAACCTTGGTCCTGTCGGCCTGGGGTTTCTGGTGGTCGGCGGCTACATTCCGGATGCGGCATCCTTCTTCTGTCCCTCGTCCACTAACATGCCGCCACCGCAGGAAGGTCCTGTGACGACGGCATGGCTGGGCTGGGGAACTCAAACACGATACACCGCGGCGACCACGGTGGGCGACCTCAACCGAGCCGGTGGAAGAGATGCGAAGGCGATTCTGATGGGCGATTGGCAATGGTTGGGCAACTGGGCGGGGCCTTACGCGTACCCGGGTCCGACCCGAGCAGTGCTCTCCAATTACATGTACCGGGACGTCTACACCACGACCTGGCGCTGGCCCTTCCCGCAATACCACCCTCTCGTTCCCTTGGGGATCAAGCCTCGCAAGAGGGTGGAAAACGGCGAACCAGTGTTCAAGACCCAGAAGGAGCTGGGTGGCCGTGCGTTGATCTCGGACGGATGGACCAAGGGACTGGGCGGAACCGTGGACACGGTCCCTGGGGATGGCATTTTCGGGCACCGCGACGGTTACAACGTCTTGTACGGCGACTGGAGCGCATCCTGGTACGGCGACCCACAGCAGCGAATTATCTACTGGCCAGGCGTCACAAGCGGGACACAGGCCGGCTACCAGAAGGGGATGTGGAGCAACGTGCTGCTGGACGCGATCATGCCCAACTACCCATGGGCGGCACCGCCGGAGCCGGTGTGCGTCTGGAAAACCGGCGGCAGTATTCTTGTGTGGCATCTCATGGACACGTCTCACGGCGTGGATGTCGGCGTTGACGATAACTACTGGAACCAGCCAACTGGGTGGTATCAATCGCCGATGCCTTGAGCATGGACCATTGGTGGGGCGTCGCCTTTGCCTCAGAGGATGGCGACGCCCCTGGCCGGGGTCCCGGGACAGAACATGAGGAATTGGAGCAGACTTGCGCTGCCGGCGTCGTTGTTAGTGGCGGCTGTGATTGCAGTCGTCTTTGGTGCGCGGTCGTGTTCCTACACGCCTCCCGAGTGGGTGAATGACACCCTGGAGGAGAGGATTGACAGCGAGACGCTCGAAATCGTGACGCTGTCGCACGGGGAATGGGAGAGGCTCGGGAAAAAGAAGACGATGGGCGGAGACTGGGCGTATCGGAACCGGAGGACCGGCAAGTACACGATGGTGACCCCGATTATCTGCGGGGCCTGCGGCGCGAAGATCCCTCTGCCCGTCGTGCCTCCGCTCACTCTGGACGCGCCCCCCGGCGCACGCGAGGAGCAGATCGCGAAAATCCGGTGCCCCGTCTGTGGGAAGCCGCCGTTTCCGTTGCCATAGGACGCGCATGCATTCGCCAGGCTGCGTTTCCCATATATGACATGAGGAGAGCCTACGGTGAGACTTGCTAGTCTCGTAGTGGCAATAGTTCTTGGCCTACCATTAATGGGAGGTGCGCCGGGCGGCGCAGCCTCCGCCGCTCCGGATACTAACGAGAAGCGACAAATCTTGGACGATTTTGAGGGAGAACCAGCCCTCGGGCCAAATTGGTCGGTGACCGGCGGTCCGGGAGCAGCGGCTCTTCTCGTGCAGGAGGTGGTGCACACCGGCAGGTGCTCGCTCAGGTTCAAGATACAGGTGGACCATTCTACTGGCCCTGATCCGGAGAAATTCCCCGGGGGCTGGCGCCACCTCAGGCGAAACTTCAGCCCGGCAGCGGACTGGTCGAACTACGAAGCGCTGGAATTCTATATCTATGTCCCGCCCACGCAGCCACCTGGCCCGCTGAAGTACGGCATTCATTGCGCTGACGACACGCGGGAACCGGTTTGGTCCGCCGTGGTCTCCCCCGAGACACTGGTCCCCGGGGAGTGGACGAGGGTTACCTTGGCCCTAACTGGCGTTAACGTTCGGGGTAACCTCAAGAAAGTTACGCAGATTCACTTCTACATAGCGGAGCACGAATTCAAGGACAAAGCCGAACTGAACTTCTATTTCGACGATTTTGCGCTACTCGCGAAGTCCGCAGAGGCGGTCCTGCCGGAAAAGGTCCGGAAGGCGGGTAATCCCTTGGCCATTCCCGAGACATATCGCAAGGAGGCGGAACCGGTTGTGTACCCGGTTGTGCCGCTAGAGTTCATCTACCCGGACACGGACCTTTCTTCGCGGCCCCGGGTGGACTCGTTAACGCTGCGCGCTGCGCGCGGCGAGATCAAGCCGCTCACGTTCGCCGTTCTCGCAGGCGATGTGGACATTTTCGATTTGGCACTCGATGTCAGCGATTTCGAACAGGTGCAAGGAACCGGTCGTCTGAAGGGCAGCATCGCCGACCCGCGCGTGGTGAAGGTGTGGGAGCAGGCCGCGTTGCACTGGGAGGTTTTTGGGCCGGAGGACAAGATCCTCGTTCCCGAACTCCTTGTTAAAGACGATCGCATTCCGTTTCGCGACGAATACAACCGCGAGACGCTGAAGTACACACCGCCGTCCGTGCTGTCTTTTCCGTTTGGCACGGATATCCCGGCGCACACGCTGAAACAGGTCTGGATCTCGTTTTCTGTTCCGGAGGGGGCGGATCCAGGTCTGTACAAAGGGGTTCTCACCCTCACAGCGAAGAGCGGCCTGAAAGTCAGGAAAATCCCCATCTCTTTGGAGGTGCTGCCTTTCGTCCTTCCGCCGCCGAAATTGCACTACGGTGTCATGTACCGCCAGCGGCTCATCGCGAAAAATCCCAAGGGCCGCGACATGGAGGTCTCCAGGGATGCCATGCTGAAGGATTTCCTGGAACTGAAGAGGGCGGGACTCGACAGCGTCGAGATTTCCGACGCCTCTTGCAACGCCGTTCCAATGTTGGAGTTGATGCGGGAAGCAGGAATGAGGGGACCCGCGATCGTGTTCCTGGGGTACGAGAAGCCGCCTGCCGAAGATGTAAAAGGCATTCTCGAAGCCGCGGCGAACGCGGGGATCGGAGTTTATTTCTATGGCCGGGATGAACCGAACGACCCGGCGAGGTTGGCAGACCACAAGGAACTTTCCGCTTACTATCACTCCCTGGGGGGCAGGGTCGTTGTCTGCCTGACCGTGGACACTGCCCGCAGGCTTGTCGCGGAAAATGAATGCCCCGACTGGGCCATCCTGCCGATGGAGCGTGGGTCCTATGCCGGGCCGTACATTGACGATCTGAGGGCGGGCAAGGCGCCGCGCCTTGCTCCTTTCATGAGTTACTACTGGCAGGTGTATGAGGAAAACCCGACCCGAAATCGCCTTTACACAGGCTTCTATCTGTGGCAAAGCGGTTTAGATGGCGCCCTTCCGTACGAATACCGTGGGCATCTTGGCTCACCATACGCCGACGACCGGCGCAACTCAGACTACGGGGGACGCCCCCGTGTCTTCCGCCAGTGGTGCTTGACCTACCCCAGTCAGGAGGGCCCTGTGTCCACGCTTCAGTGGGAAGGGTACCGGGCTGGCGTGACCGACGTCCGCTACCTGACGTACCTGGAAGAACTTCTCGGCCAGGCAGAAAAGGCGCAAAAGGGAACGCTTGTGTCGGAGACGAGGGAAAAGATGAACGATATCCTGAAGCCGTTCGCGACTCTCCCGCAGGACGCCACGGTGCATACGAACCCGTTCGCCGACCCGGAGCAAATGGAAAAGGCCCGTGAACGGATCGTGGACCTGATCCTGACCTTGAAGTCCAAACTGTGATTGCGTGAGATCGTTCGCGCCTCATTTGCGCCAGGACTGGGTCCCGATACCTCGCGTAAGTCAGTTTGTCTCATATCGGAGAGGGTTTCCCTGGTCGAACGCTCCGAGTAGATGGTCACAGTGCAGATGGACGGATGAATCTGTGGTGGAAAGGGACGCATCTGTCTTGTGTGCGGGCTTTGCGTCGCGGGAAATAACTCCGCGCGAGAAGCGCCAGACGCTCTGGCATTCCACGGGAATGATCCCCGACGATTCAGTTCCGATACGGGACCCTCTTTTTGTCCGGGCTGTTGCTTTCCGGGAAGGCGGTCATTGCGTCGCTTGGGCGACGCTGGACATCTGCTTCGTGAGCCGTGGCCTCAGAGAACGTGTCCTCCGGGACCTGGCCGGCCGGGGCGTTGCGCTCGACAGCGTTGTCCTTTCCGCCACGCACACACATACCGCTCCTACCGGCATTCACTTCAACGGCGTCGAACACATGCCGGAGGACTACGAGCGCTTCCTAGAGGAGGAAGTCATACTCGCGATCACCGAAGCAGTCCGGACGCTCCGGCCTGCGGAGATATCTTATGGCAGAACTTGTGTGGACCTGAGCGTGAACCGCCGGCAGATCGGCCGCATTGCGGAGGTGAACGATCTCCGCGCCAATACCGGCCTCGTGGACAGCGAGGTTCGAATTGCAGAAATCAGGATTCTCGAGGATGACCACATCGGCATTCTTTTCAACTACGCGGCACATCCTCTAACGATGTCCCGTGAGCCCGTAGCCATCTCTGCTGACTATCCGGGGCGAGCAATACGGCGCTTGCGGCGAAACGGGTTTGCCCACGCTCAGTTCATCCAGGGGTGTGCTGGCAACGTGAACGTGAAAATTCATGGTCACGAAGCCGAGGCCGAAGCCGTCGGCGGGATCCTCGCGGAAGCGGTCATGGCCGCCGCGAATTCGGCGATCCCCAGCAAGAGTTCCCGAGTGCGCTCCGTGTCTCGGACAGTGCACCTGCCGCTGACGGGTATTCCAGAACTGGAAACGGCGCGTCGGACCCTGGCTGAGGTCTCAGCCACGAAATCGCGCGACGCGAGGACAGAAGGGATGCGGGAATGGGCCGAAAGCGTCGTTCATCTCCTCGAACGCGGCGATGTCCGACCTTATCTCGAGGTGCTCGTTCAGGCTCTGAGGGTAGGTGATGCCGTCTTCGTGGCATTGCCCGGAGAGGAATTTGTCGAGACCGGTCTGGAGATCAAGCGTCGGGCGGGGCTGGAGGATCTGTTCGTGGCGGGCTACGCGAATTGCGGAGAGATTGGCTACGTCGCCACCGAAGAGGCCTGGAAGGAGGGGGGATACGAGGTGGAGGAAGCCCCGTTCTGGTTCGGCCCGTTCCCGCTCTCGCCGAGATGTGCGAGGATCATCGTCGAATCCGCATTGGCCGCTATTGCGGCAGTCCGCGACTGATTCGGGCCAGGATCGTTGCCGGGAAGAAGCCTGTTATGCGCAGCGTGCCCTCTGCAGGCGATGAGGAACTGAGGAATCTGTGCAAGGAGGAAATCTGATGCCCCGACTGGCGATACGCGGAGGCAAGCCCATTCGGGCGAAACCGTTCCCGCCTTGGCCGATCTCCGGTCCGGAAGAGGAGCGCAACGTTTTGGAAGTCCTGAGGAGTGGAAAATGGTTTCACGGCGAAAGGGTGCGGGCGTTCGAGGGCGCCTTCGCCGCGTTTCAGGACGCGCCCTACGGCATCGCTTGCGCGAACGGCACCGTCGCAATCGAAGCCGCGTTGATCGCCGCAGGGGTGTGGGCTGGCGACGAGGTCATCACGACCCCGTTCAGCTTCGTTGCCACCACGAGCGCAATCCTCAGAGCCAACGCGATCCCGGTTTTTGCGGACATTGACGAGATGACGGGAAACCTGGACCCCGACGACGTGGAGAAACGTATTACGCCTCGGACGAAGGCGATTCTCCCTGTGCACGTCAATGGGCTCCCCGTGGACATAGACCGCTTCACGGAGATCGGCCAGAGATACAACATTCCGATTATCTACGATGCCGCCCACGCCTGGGGAAGCCAGTGGCGCGACAAAGGCGTGGGGGCTTACGGCGCATATAACACTTACAGTTTCCAGGCGAGCAAGCATATTACAGCGGGCGAGGGCGGGATGATTCTGACCACGGACGAAAGCCTCGCCAGGATCGCACGCTCCTATGTCAACTGCGGGCGCCTCGAAGGCGGTGGGTGGTACGAACACTTCTCCCTCGGTACGAATCTGCGCCTCACGGAATTCCAGGCAGCCATTTTGCTGGCCCAGATCGAACGCCTGGAGGAGCACACGCTGACCCGTATGCGGAATGCCGCATGGCTGGACAAGCAATTCGCCGGATTCGAAGGGATCCGTGTGGCTGCGGCCGACCCACGAGTGCCCCGCCGATCCTATCATGCGTACCTGGTGCTGTACGACAAGGAGGCATGGAAAGGACTGCCGCGAGAGAGGCTGGTTGCGGCACTCCAGGCCGAAGGCATTCGAATCGCGGATGTCTGGCCCCTTCTGTATCGCATGCCATTGTTCAGCGCTTATTCCGCGACTGGCGCCAGGGCCTGCCCAGTTTCATGTCCCTACCACAAGGCGCCTCCCCCGGATTATGCGGCGCTGCGTCTGCCCAGAGCGGAGCGGCTGGCCTACGAGACGGGGATCGAACTGCACCACACGTTCCTGCTCGGCGACGGCTCGGACGCGCGCGATTTCTTCAACGCGATGGTCAAGGTGCGGGAAAATCTGGACGAACTGCTCTGACACTCACAGATGGAAGTCGTTCCGAGGGAGATATGAATAGGATCGTTCTGCCGGGAGATATCGGCCGCATCTGCGTCATGGATCCTGGCAACCCGGTGGCTCGTTTTGCCGCGAAAGAGCTCCAGCGATGTCTGCGCCGCGTCGCACGGGTGAACCTTCCCATTGTCCACCTTGATCGGGATTTGCCACAGGAGGCTGCATTCCTGCTCAGCATTCGTGGCAACGCGGAGGAGGACCGTTTCGATCTCGTTGCGGACAGCGGCCGGAGGATGATCCGCATCGCGGGCGACAATCCCCGCTCCCTCCTTTTCGGAGTTTATGCCTTTGCAAAGGACTATCTGGGCATGCGTTGGCTCTGTCCCGGCGCTGGCGGCGAACTCTTCGCAAAGAGAGAACGAGTAGAAGTCCCGACCGGTCTGAGAACCGAAAGGGCCTTCCTGAAATACCGCGGGTTCTACATCGATACATGCCAATTCAGCGTCAACCGGGAGAACATCGCCGACATCGTTGACTGGATGGCGAAGAACTTCGCCAACTACATACTGGTCTCGGTGGAGTTCTACGAGGAGCTCAAGGCGCCCCTCCTTGAGAGCCTGAGGGAGCGTGGCCTGATCCTTGAACTGGGCCACCACGGGTTCGACAGTTACATGCGTAGCCGGGAAAACTTCCCCCGACACCCTGAATGGTTCTCGATGATTCGAGGTAAGCGCGACCCCGGCCGTCGCACTCCGTTTCGGCTGGTCATTGACGGACAGATTTGCGGTTCCAACCAGCGAGCGCTGGACTACTATGCGGACGCACTGAAACGCACCCTGGATGAGAACCCTCGAGTGGACGTCCTCGGAATCATGCCCAACGACGGGTTCGGCTGGTGCGAGTGTCCGAAGTGCAGGAAACTCGTACGCGACGACCGCGTCAGCCCGTTGCGCGAGCCCAGCCCTGGATCCGACCGCTCTCTCAAAATGGCCGGTGGACGGTATCACCACATCGTCTCTGAAGTCGCTCGGCGCCTCGGCCCGGCCTACTCCGGGAAGCGGTTTTCATTCTGTGCCTACGCGGGAGAGATCTTCCCGACGCCGGAGATCAAGGACTTACCGCCCAACTTCATGTGCATGCTGGCGCCGTACGAACGCGGCTACGATTTCGCGCTCAACGACAGGCGGGCGCGGAAGATACCAGGGCACGCGAATCCCATGCTAACCGAGATCTTCCAGCAGTGGCGTTCCGAGTATCCGTGGGAAATCTACGTTTACGAGTATTATGCCAAGTACGCGTGGTACAGCCTTCCAAAATGGATCCCCGACGTCATCCGTACCGACACCCGGTTTCTGGCGCGCGAGGGGTTTCAGGGTGTGATATCCATGTGCGAGACGGACAATTTCCGCCTCTACGAGCCGAACCATCACTCGCAACTGGCGATGTGCTGGGACGGATCGCTACGGCCGGAGCAATGGCTGCGAGATTACACTTCTGCGGCTTTCAAGAGCATGGCGGTGCCCGCCCGGCGTGCCATTCGCAGCGTGATCTCCGTCATGCGACCTTACGCCACGATCCTTGGGCGACCCTACCCGCGGCGGCTGACTCCGCGCGCCATTCGAACTCTGTACCACTTGCGAGAACGATTTGCGGCGCTTGCCGTGCACGGTCGGCGGAAGAAGGTGATCCCCGCGGCCTCTGTTCAGCGTCTGGCCGTCTGGTCGAAAAACATGGAACTTACCCGGCAGCGGTTTGTGCTGAACGGAATCTACCACGAGATGGAAGAAGCGCTCGAGAATAAGCGTTACGTAGAAGCGCTGGAGGTGCACAGGCGTTGGAGCGCGGCCAAAAGAGCCTTCTGGGAGACCTATACGAGTTTACGCGGCACCGGTGCGGTCCTGAGCGATCGCCGCTGGGTGGGTGGCGCCGCCGCGTTCATGAGACCGGAAACCCGGATGCGCCGGGCGCTTCGTTCCGCTGTCTCCGGCCGGGCGGCACTCGATCCGGCTGCGCTCCTCGATGGAATGCGTCCGTATGCTTGCTGAGCGCGTCGCGAATGAACTCCGCAAAGAACTTGCGAGAACCAAACGTCGTCGGGAAGCAAATCGCGGATGCAGCGCTCTCTGCCACAACCGGTGGCGATAAGATCCAAAGGCAAGGCTAGTAATGCGCTCGCAGAAAGAGCCGTGCCCCTGAAGGACGGCAAGACGCGCTTCATCTCGGCGGAACTTTTGTGCGGCTACTGGAATTGGGATGCGCGTCTGGGCATGGCGGCGATTCGGCGCTGCGGGAGGCAAGCGATCGAATCGAGAGCGACTGGGATGACGGTCGCGTGTCGCAGTACATACAGGTCGATCGGCCTCCGCTCTTCATCCACGCCGCGGCCGCGATACTCGATTTCTTCGAGAGTGGGCGTCCCCTCGTCCCCCGTTGCCGACCTGGCCATCGCTGACCTTGAGTGATACCACCATCACGCGGGCACCACCGGGGACGGTCACGCGCAACATCACTTGTTCCCACTTGCTGCGCTTTTCGATGCCTACCCGCTTCGTCAGCGATGCCACCGGAGTGCCTTTCCATTCGACGGAGAGTCCCGGATTGATGTCCCGCGGCGCCCACTCGACGGCAAGACCCGGACGCACGTCCCCCTGATCACTGCGCCAGAGTCGTGTAGCGAAGACCGCTATGCGATAGCGCTCGCCTGACTGTACCTCCAGCCGCCGGTTGATGGCCGCCCGGTCCTGGTTGTTCTCGATGCCGATGCAACGCTTCCCGCTGTGCGCAACCCGATCGGTCCAGACGAAGTCCGCGGGCTGCCCGATGTAACTCCAGACCAAATATCCATGAGGAAGTTTGTCGTCGCGCATCTCGAACCGCGAGGGCACGGCCAAGTCCTCCGGAAGGGCCATTTGCTCGTCTTGCACGGCTTCGAAGTCGCCGTCAGGAATCACGTTCGGAAAACCCGACGGGTGATCCAGAAGAGAGACCTGGCTGCGCGCGAGCGCCGTCAGGCGCGTGTTGCCGCGGTCCTCCTTCGCGACGTCGAGCCAGAACCCTCGCGCATCTGCGCCGGGGAACCGGGAGATCCGGTCGAAGACATTGTCCATTGTGTCCTCCGCCTGGGTGTCGGTCTTGACGCCGGGGCTGGGCTTGGCGTAATGGGTGCCGACGTAGAACTTGTAGTATTCTTCCGAAGGGTAGCCTGCGGGGTTAAGAACCTTCCGATCCCAATCAGCGCGTCGCTGCTGTGCTGCGAAGACCGACCGCGCGTGATTCAGCGCCTTCTCCACATCGGCCCGGGACGCGATAGGCACCTCGCGCACGATCTCGGTATGGACGTAAACCTCGAGCCAACAGCGGACGTGTTGCCGGGCCTCGTCTGTCATCCGGACTCGTGCTAGCACGGTTTGATCGTGGGCGAGATTCTTCGCCTCCGCGATCCGTCCGTCCATGTAAGCCAGGTCATCCAGCGTCCAACCCTCAAAGCCACCGCTACGCACGCCGTTCCAGAAAAACAATAGGTCGCTTTGACGAGGGTACACATCCTCGATGCGCTGGAAAAAGTCGCTCATCGGCGCAGCGGCCTCCTGGTGGAAGTTCGTGAAGTAGTCGCTGAGCAGCGCGTCCACGTCCTGGTTCATATTCCACAGGAGTTCCAGAAGCACGTACAATCGTGGAGCATCGAATGGCCAGAACGGAACCACTTCCGCCTGGACCGCGCAGATGCGGTAGTCAGTGACGAGTCGCCTGAGGTAATCTGCCACAACGTGAGGATAGTGGCGCGGCTCCAGAACCTGGACGCCCGGGAAATAGTCATACAGGGCCAAGTGTGTGGCCTTCTTGGACCAGGCGTCAATGCGGCTGAGGATGCCGGGACAATTGTTGCAGATCACGACGAGCATATTTGGCCGGAGCGGCTCTGTGGGAGGCGCGTGAATACCGCCGTAAGCGAAGATGCCCAGCATCTTTCCAGTGAACTCTTTCGTCAGTTCGTCTGCGCAGGCGTTGTAGAGTTGCGCGTAGCGGTTGCCCATGTTCCGCTTGCCGTTTTCTATGATGTCGAGCACCCGGCAGTTATCGCACTCACAATGCCCGCAGCCGTCGTTGACACCCAGCGGGATCACTTGCACAGACGGGACGCGAGGTGCCCACTCCTCTATCGCCCGGGGGGTGTAATCTGGCATCAGTCGGGGGACGTCAGGTTAAACGTCGGCGATGCAAGGTTGCCAGGGCGGCCTCTGCTCCTCGGTGGCGGCCCAGCGCTTGTTGTCGTCGTACACCCCGAACCCCTTATGGATGAAAGGATAGTATTGCGGGTGCGTCTCGCGATATTTGCTCGGTGGCACCAGTTGCCACAGCCGACCATCTTACGCAGCGGGCAGGTTGAACGTGGCGCCGAACGGGCTGGGCATGCTCCTCGCCAGCGACTACGTGGCGGACGCGCGACTTTTCTACTGCCCGAGTGCGGAGGGGATGATAGGAGACAAGGGTACCCCAAGCACGAACTACGGCGCCGTGAGCCCGCGCGACTGGCTGTGGGCAGGTGGCTTCGACAGCAAGACGCTCCTTTCGGGCAGGTGGACGAGCGACGCCACGACGAACT
>Ga0315298_1004084_pt1 | contig 22299 bp, 16 predicted proteins | sample WHS_1_MG_FD_203077 | JGI IMG/M metagenome (GOLD analysis project Ga0315298, IMG submission 203077) | Extremophilic microbial mat communities from Washburn Hot Springs, YNP, Wyoming, USA - WHS_1_MG | ecosystem: Environmental > Aquatic > Thermal springs > Hot (42-90C) | place: USA: Wyoming...
AAGCAGTGGCACACGGCACAAGCAGTCGCTTGTGTGCCACTGCTTCGTCAGAAGCAGTGCCGGGGCAGCCTGGCGGCACTGCTTGCCTTGCGGCAAGCAGTGGCACACGGCACAAGCAGTCGCTTATTTGCCACTGCTCCGTCAGAAGCACTGCCGGGGCAGCCTGGCGGCACTGCTTGCCTTGCGGCAAGCAGTGGCACACGGCCCAAGCAAGTGGCACACGGCGGTGTCCTGCTCACTCGGGCACCGCCGGCGGCAGCGGCGGCGTGAGGTCTTCGCCCTGGGCGAAGCTCGAGTCGATAGGCCCCGGATCGATCCACATCCCCTGTTCGTCCAGGCGCATGGTTCCCAGCTCGAAATCCAGGTTCAGGCGCTGCGCTTCGTAGTTCACCCACGCGCTAAGAAACGCGTTCTGGGCCTCGACGAGGCGCGAGAGGGCCTCCACCAGGTCGCGGCCGACGTTGGCGCTGGCTTCGGAACCCCGCTCGCCCACCCGGGGCGGCCGCTGGAGATTCAGCCGCGCCACTTCCACTTGGTCGATGGCCACGCGGACCGCAGCCCGGCGAATCTCGAAGTTCAATTGGCTCAGCCGGATTGAACGCAGCACGCTGCGGATGTTCTGCGTCACGCGGTCTTCGAACTGGTAGTACGCCCGGCGTGCCCGCTGATAGTTGATCAGCGTTTCGCGGTAGGCGTTGCGTTCGGCCAATCGGGTCAAGGGGGCATCGAACTCCAGGCCCACGCGGAGCCGGCCGTTGGTGTCGCGAAAACGGAAGGGATTGTCGCCCACCGTGCCCAGGTCGCCTGAGAAACGCACGTTCAAGTCGCTTCGCAGGGCGTTGGCGGCGATTTCGATCTGCCGCCATTCGTCTACCAGCGCCGCCCGGGCATTCATCCAGTCGGGGCGGTTTTGGCGGGCGATCTTGATCGCGTCTTCGGGCCGCAAATCCACGCGGACCAGCGATACCGACTCCAGCCTGGCCCGCGCCTGAATGACCGAGAGGTTGGAAAGCAGTTCGGCAAAGTCGCCTGCCAAACGGGTGAGTTCCGCGTGCCAGGTCTCCCATGCCTGGCGGCGGGGGTCACGGGGATCGACCTCGGGCCCTGGCCGGGGCGGCGGATCGGGAAAAGCTGGCAGCGCGGCCTGGGCCTTTTTCAGCGCCTGGCCTACTGCCTCGAAATCGCGGCGAATGCGGGCCAATCGGGCGTCGAACGCCTGGATGTCATACAGCGAGGGATCGACCTCGGCCCCAGCCCGCTGGAGCATCTCTTGCAGCTCCTTGCGCCGTGTCGGTGCCACCTCGAGCAACTGGTCCAGGTCGGGCCGCACCCGTTCCAACCAATCGGCCGCGTCCTGGGCCGTAGCCGCCAGCCGGGCTCGCCAGTCGGCCGGCACCTCATTCTGCGGGTTGAAGAGGATGGTCAGCAGGGCGTCGGCTTCGTCCAGGTCCCGCGACAGCGCCGGATCAATCAGATCGAAACGCCGCAACAGGGGGTCTTCGATGCGCACTGGCAGGTCGGGCGGCAAACCCAGGAGAATTTTATAACCGTCCAGCCGCTCTTCGTAGGCCGAAAGACTCGACAACAGCCCGATTTGGGCCCGATAAAGGGCTTGCCGGGCCAGGTCGACCTGGAAGCGGTCGCGAACCCGGTTGGCTTCGTACAAGGCTTCGAGCTGTTTGAGGCTGTCTTCCAGCCCCGCGATGTTCATTTGCTGGTTGCGGATGTTGACCTGCTCCTCGAGCAGGCCCAGAAAACCACCCGCCGAGGCCGAGGGCGGTGAAGGCGATAAGGCCCCTAGCGAGAGCCGGCCTCGCGAAGGCCCCGGCCCAGGGCTGCGACCCGCCACGATCTGTGCATAGAACCCCCGGCGGTACTGCTCCATCTGACGCAGGTTGGCCAGCAGCGCCCGCTCTGACTGCGTGAGATGTTCAAGGACTACCGCCCGACCTGCCTCTCGCAACAACGGCTGCACCAGCGAAAAGCTCAACAGCGAGTTGGCGCTATAGGTATCCGGCCCGGAAAACTGCCAGACCAGCGAGTTGGCAAACCCCACCACCAGCTCGCCACCAGTGGCCAACAGCCGCCGTGCCTGGAGGTTCGACTCCACATCTAAAATGCTTTGCGACGTCCCCCCCCCGCGAACGCGCCCTCTGTGCTCATAGGACGTATTGTTCGTGAAGAAAAACTGCGTATCAAAGCGGAACCGCTCGAACGTTACGTCCAAGGCCGCCAAGTACAGATCTTCCAAATTCGTCTGGTAATCGACCGAATGCAAAAGCGCCACTTGCACGGCAGCCAGCCGGTCCAGTACCACTTCCCCCTTCTCATTTCGGGGCAGATAGGCCTGCCAGCCGGGGTTTTCGACCCAGCTTGCGTTGCCATAGCAATGCCAGCACGGCCAGCCCCGTTTGCAATCCACGCAATGCATGTAGCGGTGCGACTCGGGATCGTCCGGGGGCATGGGCGGATAGTCGGGATCGCTGGGATCATACATCCGCGACCGGCGGTCTGGCTGGATGGTGAAATCCTTGATCTGCCACCGCGGATCCTCGGTAGCCCATGCCGTGGTCTGGTACACTTCGCGATCCGCCTGCTGGCGATAATGCGCGCGGTGACAGCCGGCCAGGGTGACGGCCAGCACCGCGGTCGTGGCCGCCAGCAGGCCTATTCGGATCCCACATCCGCTGCGCATCGCCCTCATAGGTGCCTGATCCACACAGCCTCTGCAACCTACGCGTTCCTCCGGCAGCACCGATTCCTCCGTGGTTTGCACGGCAGAGGGCTCTCGGCCGCATTGTTGGCACAGTCGGCAGACTTTGCGCGGTCGGCAAACTCGCCTTCTCCACACTCTTCGTCACCGAAGCCCGAGCGACTTGAGCATATATCCTCACGCGCCAAGGGGCCGCCATTGAGCCATCCGCTGGTCGCCAAACACGAATACCGACAGTATTTCTGTTGCGTGCTGCGAAGCCTGGGTTCTGCTGGCGGCCCCGGCACGATATCGCATGAGCCGTGCTACCTGCCGCGACTTGCCACTCGGAGTGCCTCGATCCGTTGGCGCGCCGGGGTAACTTGGTCTATCAGTCTGAAAGGCTTAAGGCCAGGTGGAATCCGATTGCCATTGTCCGCCAAGCTGGCATGCTGCTATCATCTTTCCTCCCGATCGGTCGGGCCTCGTCCGGCCGAAAGGGCCATTTATGGGGGACCGGGCGCAGCCGCCAGTCACTTCCGGCGGCGTCAAGCCAAGAGTCGGGCGCAGAAAAATGAGAAGAATGTTGGTATCGTTGGTCGCCCATCATGAATGAAACAAGAGTTTGGCACATCGCAAGCAATCTGTGTGTCGGCGACCGGCGGATGCGGTACCGCCGGAACGCTATGCTGGGCTGTCTGGGGCTGCTTTTTGCGGTGGCGGCGTGCGGTACCTCCCCGCGCGAGATACTTGAGTCGGCTTGCGGCATGTTTCCGGACGCCCTAGGGGAAGGAAGCGCTTTCAAAAACATGGCAAATCCAGGTTTGTTTCACCCTTTTTGGGGGGAGCAGGGGGAGACGGAGTGCCAGACGCGGGAAGAAGGCGCTCGACGATTCCCAGCGGGTTGCCGTACCGGAAGCTGGACTCGTATGTCACTCTGGAAAGGGGCAGGTAGGGCCAGCGTTTCATCGAGCCAGATTTCCTCGAACGTAGCGGACGGACGGCCGTGCTGCGTTGCCGGAAAGACCCAAGCACCGGTGGTCGGCCGGGGTGATCGCCTTGTCTCCTCTTTCGGGGGGACACGCTCAGTGATTTCGAGTGATATGACACTGTCCACGGCGTCCTCTTGGGCGTATATTCAGGGGCGGCTTCGGGAGCTTGGGGTCAGCCACTACCATCTCGGTCCCTGGGGGCAGGAGGGCGGGGCGTATCGCTTCTGGTGCAAAGTGCCGATGGGGGAAGAGCGGCTTGTGGCGCGGTACTTCGAGGCCATCGACCGCGATTCGGCAGAGGCGGTGAACAGAGTGTTGGCCCAAATCGAGGCTTGGCGCGCGGGCCACTAAAAGGTTTTGATAAAGGACCGTGGCGAAGGGCCTGCAATGTACGGCACCTGCGAGGGGCCGGGCCGATGGCTGGGCAGTGTCGCCCTGCGATACGACCCGCCGGCGGTAGCCAGACCGGTGGGGGATTGGTTTGACAACCGTGCGCGCGGGATACTATGGTTTGGTCTGGAAACCAATGCGGCCGAGCGCGAGGAGCGGGAGGAGGGTGGGAGCGGAGTGCGGCGGCCCCCGGCCCTGGCACGGATGGAAGCTGTGCTTTTGGCTGCGCGGGAACCCCTCAGCAGCCGCCGGTTAGCCGCTTTGGCGGGGTTGGCAGATGGGACCGAAGCCCGTACACTGGTCCGAACTTTGAACAAGTTGTACGATACGGAAGGCCGGGCCTTTCGCGTGGTCGAGGTGGCGGGTGGGTTTTTGCTGATGACGCGGCCGAAATTCGCCCCCTGGCTTCGCCGGCTGCACGGTGCCCAGGCCGAAGTCCGGCTCTCGGCACCGGCCCTGGAAACCCTAACGGTCGTCGCGTATCGGCAGCCCGTGTTGCGAGCGGAGATCGAGGCGATCCGCGGTGTGCAGTGTGGCGAAGTGCTCCGGCAACTGCTGGAGCGCGGCTTGGTCCGTATCCTCGGCAGATCGGACGAACTTGGCCGGCCGTTCCTCTATGGAACGACCCGCCAGTTCCTTCAGGTGTTCGGATTGCGACGCCTGGAGGAGTTGCCGCGGTTCGATTCGCTTAGGGCGGCTGCTCCGGCGGCCCGGTCGACCAATTCGCCCGCAACCAATCGACTTGCGACAAATTACCGGGAAAGGGAACAACCAGTTCGTTCTATTGAGGAAGGGGATTCCAACGTGAAAACCGCACTTGACTGGCTGGTCGTGGACGACGATGCCCCCGGGGCCCTCCCCACGAACCTCACACAACTCGACGACCTTGGCCCCGGGAATACCGGCTACGCCGACCCCCGAGCCGCCGAGGAGGATGACGAGGATTTCGACGACGAAGACCTCGAAGACGAAGATCTAGAAGAAGAGGACGAAGACTTCGAAGACGATGAAGACTTCGAAGACGACGAAGATTTCGAAGACGAAGACTGGGAAGAAGTAGACGACGAAGACCTCGAAGACGAGGAAGAGGAGGAGGAAGAAGAGGAGGAAGAAGACGAGGAATGGGAAGACGACGAGGAGGACGAAGACTGGGACGAGGAAGATGACGACTGGGACGAAGACGAAGAAGAAGAGGAAGACGAGGAGTGGGAGTAGCCCCATCTTCGCCTTGTCGTCGCCTATCGCCCGATAAACTTTCTGCTTGGGCGTCGTCTTCCATGCCTGGGAGGCTGGCTGCCGTTGCAGCATAGCCCCTCGGGCGTGCCAGCACCCCTTGCGCCTCGGACCCATGCAGATGTGTGTGAGCATGAGAGCGCACATTGTGTGAGTAGGTACCAGGCCGACCGGCGCGCGGCTAGGCCGAAAGAAAGCGGGGGCGTTGCGCCCGGGTCACTCAGTCCTTGAGCCGGAACAACCTAGCCAGGGCGTCGATCAGGGCATGAGGAACGCCATTGCGCGCCTCGTCCCGGAGCGATGCCAGTGGCGGGTGAAGGAGCTTGTTGAGCAGCCGGTCGAACGCCTCGCGGACTTCCTGGCGGGCGTGCTCGTCCAACTGCGGGAGCTTGTTGAATAGTCGCCGGAGTTCTTCCTCTTTCGGCTTTTGCCATTGCTCATGCAATCGGCGGATCAGCGGGCTGGTGGCCCGGTGATGGAGATCGGCCAGGAATCGTTCGGCTTCCTGGTCGATGATGCGCAGCGCGCGGGGCAGTTCTTTATCGCGTTCCGCCCGATTGCGCTGGCAGGCCTCGCGCAGGTCGTCGACGGAGTACAGATACACGTTCGGCCGGTCTCCGATCGCTGGGTCGAAGTCGCGTGGCACGGCCAAGTCGAGGATGAACAGAGGTCGGCCATTGCGAACTGCCTCGACTTGGCGAAACAGACTTGCCGATACGATCGGCTCGGCAGAACCGGTGGTGCTGATTACCAGATCCGCGCGGGCCAGGGCGTGGGGCAGGTCTGCCCAGGCCATGGTCTGGCCGTTCCAGCGGCGCGCAAGTTCCTCGGCTCGCTCGGGGCTGCGATTGACCACCGTAATGTGCTGCACCCCTTCCGCCCGCAGGTAGCGGAGCGTCTCCTCGGCCATTTCGCCCGCCCCGATGACCAGTGTGCGTTTGTCCTCGAAGCGCTCGAAGATCTGCTGGGCGAAGTCGGCGACGGCTACGCTGGGCACGCTCACCCGCCGCTGGTGGATGGCGGTCTCGCCGGCCACGCGGCGCGCCGTCTTCAGCGCCGCCTGAAATGCCGCATGCAGCAGGGGCCCCGTCGATCCTTCTTCGGTGGCCAGTTGATACGCCTGTTTGACTTGAGAGAGGATCTGCGGCTCGCCAACCACCATGCTGTCCAGGCTGGAGGCGACCTGAAACAGGTGCTGCACCGCCTCCAGACCGGAACGCTCATCGAGATAGGCGTCGATATCGGCCGGGGCCAGGCCGTGACACTCGGCAAGAAAAGCCACCAGTTCCTCGCGGGAAGGCGGGGGGTGGGTTTCGGCCGCCGTGTATAGCTCTACGCGGTTGCAAGTCGATAGGAGCACGGCCTCGACGTCGGGGAATCGCTGGCGAAGCCGGCCCAAGGCCTTGCGCGCCTCCGCGGAGTTGAAAGCCAACTGCTCCCGCACCGCGATGGGCGCCTTGTGGTGACTGCATCCCACCACCCGAATGCTCATAGGCCGATTCTCCCCGCCTCCCCTTCGGCTCGGAGCGCCGCGCCCAGCACTCGCATGGTCGGCTGCCTGGAAGCGGCGGCCGCGCGCCCCGGGAACATGGGGCGAACCGAGCGCTGTCCGCTGTGCCGCGTCTCCAGGAGCAGCCCCACCGCCAAGGCAAAAACCAGAAAGACGAAGCTCACCAGGGTCAAATACGCCACTTTGCGGCCTTCACGGGCAGGGCGATAGGCCCACCCTGCCAGCCGGCAGCCCGCCAGCCAACCGAACATCAACACTGTGATGACGATCACCGGGTCGGTCCAAGGAACGAAACGCTGATGCCGCTCGGCATAAATCACGTTCAGGACCATCCCGGAAACAATGCCCACCGCCAGCATGGCCATTCCCGCGTTCAGTCCTCGGCCGTTGACCCGTTGCAGCCATTCCAGACTCGGCAAATACAGCCCGTGGTGGGGAACCGCTTTGCGTTTGAGACGTTGGACTTGGCCCAGGTACATCACGCCGGCCACCATGGCCACCAGCACCGCCACGGTGGCCAGCAAAAGCGAACTCCCGTGGATGAGGCCCCAGATACTCGGGTCGGGGGGAGTGGAAGCCGGATTGGGATCGGCCAAGTAGTGTCCTACGCCGATCAAAGCCAGCACCAGGGGCAAGAAAAACAGGCCGAACTGCACCCGCGGATGCGAAACCGCCAAAAACAGGTACATGGCCGCCAATAGCCACGCCGCAGTCAAGTACCAGTGCTGCGTGCTGGAAAGGGGTAGTCCCACCCCGTGCAGTTGGGCATTGATTCGTTCGGCTTGGTAGAACAAGAAGGCGGTGTGAGCGACCAGCCCCGCGGCCGTAAATCCCAGCATTAGCAGACCCCGCAGGCTGCTGCGGAGCACCAAGCGGCTAAGTTCCAGCGCAAGGGCTACGGCGTAGCTGCCTGCAAAACACACCACGGTGACACGCGATAGCATGGCTCGACCGCAAGCCCACGAGGATGCTTGGCCAGGGCAGCGGGCGGCAGCCGCTGCGCACCTACGCATTATAGCATCGCCGGGACGAAACCGTGCCCTGGCGAAGCGGCAGGCCTCCGGCCACCGCATTGCACGCGGCGACGCGGCCCGGTGGTCGTCTCTTAGCCTCCACAGGCCTGCGCACCGGGCCGCCCTTTGGTCCCATGGTTATTCGGGGCATCTTGGCGCCGGACATGCCCGATGGGTACAGTCGGGGTTGCCGGGCCGCTTTGGCGTGCAACCGCCGCATTTTCCTCACACAGCGATCCATGATGCAACGTCCGCCCGCCGATTCCACGGGGTTCATCGACCAATTGGACGCGGCGGTTCGCCGCTGTGGCACCCCAGTAATGGTGGGGCTAGACCCCCGCATTGATCTCTTGCCGGAAGGTCTCCGGCCGGCGGGCCGCGATTGGACTTTGGCCGCTGCAGCCGTCGCTGCCTTTTGTCGCGAGGTGCTTGATGTAGTGGCCCCGCTTGTGCCGATCGTCAAGCTCCAGGCGGCTTTTTTCGAACAACTGGGCCCGGCTGGGGTAGAGGGACTTGCTAACACTATTCGGTACGCAAAAGCCAAGGGACTTTTGGTCGTCGTGGACGGCAAGCGGAACGATATCGGCAGTACCGCTGCCGCGTACGCCGAGGCCTACCTCGGCCGCACCAGTCCCTTTGGAGCTGATGCACTGACGGTTAGCCCCTATCTGGGGGATGACAGCCTTCAGCCGTTCGTCGAGCGGGCTATCCAGAACCAGGCCGGCGTGTTTGTGCTTGTTAGGACCTCTAATCCGGGCGGAGGAATGCTTCAGGATTTGGTGGCGGATGGCCAGCCCGTGTATCAGCGCGTGGCCGACCATGTCGAACGGTTAGCGATCCAGACGTGCGGCCAGTGTGGATATGGTGCGGTAGGGGCCGTGGTGGGGGCAACCTATCCGCAGCAGCTTGCGGAGCTGCGGGCGCGGATGGCCCACACTTGGTTTTTGGTGCCGGGCTATGGTGCGCAAGGGGGGTCGGCCCGGGATGTGGCGGGGGCGTTCGACCCCACTGGGCGCGGGGCAGTGATCAACAGTGCCCGCAGGATCATCTTCGCCTATGCTGACCCGCGTTACCGCGGCCGGGCTGCTGCCCACCGGTGGCAAGCAGCCATCGAGGCCGCCACGCTGGACATGATTGCCCAGTTGCGGGCCGAGACCGCCGCAGGAAAGCTGGTCACTGGCGCGCCCCGCTCCTGATGGGTGCCCTCAGCCAAGCCATCTTCCCCCGGGCTATTGTCAAGCGGTTTACCTTCCCCATCGAGGGCATGTCGGCTGGCCACGGCCGAAATCGCCCCGGGTTGCCTTCCAAAAAAACGGCCAGCCAATCGCACCTACTGGGCAAGGAGACGGCCGCGCACCCGTCCCCTGTCACCCCTCTCCCGTCTCCTGTCACCCATTACTCGGCGTGGGGATGGACGACCACTTTCATCCCTTGCTTGCTTTCGACGGTCTGGAAAGCCTCGTTGATCCGGTCCAGAGGAAAGGTGTGGGTGATGAGCGGCTGGACGCGGACCAGCCCGCGTTCCAGCAGTTTGATGGCCAACTCGTGGTGGCGAGGCACGCAGCCGTGCGACCCAGTGACAAAGCATTCCTTGTAGTGGATGGTGTTGGAGAGTACGGACATCGGCCGTGCGCTCTTGCCCAGCCCGCCGAACAGATTCACGTATCCCCGATGCGCCACCATTTCGATGGCTTGCTCGTGGGCTTCGACCGACGCGCAGGAGGTGATGACCACATCGGGTCCTTCTCCGCCGGTTTCTTCTCGGCAACGTGCTACGACGTCTTCTTCGTCGGCATAGATGTAGGCATCGGCGCCATAGGTTTTGGCGATTTCCATGCGTTTGCGGCTTCGCTGCACGCAGATCACCTTGATGGCTCCCATAATGCGGGCCAGGTCGATCATCATGCAGCCAATGGGCCCCATGCCCATGATGACCACTGTCTTGCCCAGGCCCATCCGTACCAACTCCAGGCCGTTGATGGCGCAGCCGAGGGGTTCGGCCAGCGCGGCCACATCGAAGCTCAAAGAAGGCCCGAATCGCGTGACCGGGCCCTCTTCCAGTACCAGACGTGGCAACTTCATGTACTGGGCGAACCCGCCGGGAATCTGATACCCGATCGCGTAGTTGATCGCGCAGTTGTTGCCGGCGCCGTTGCGGCACCACGCACACTGGCCGCAGGGGACGTCGGCCCCCACGGCCACGCGGTCGCCCTCGCGGACGCGAACCACGTTTTTGCCGGTTTGGACAATAGTGCCGGCGATCTCGTGCCCGATGATGGCTGGCGGTTTGACCCGCGGGTTGCCATGATGGAAGATCCGTAGGTCGGAGCCGCACACCGCGACCGACTCGACCTTCAGCAGGGCCGAGTCGTCGTCAATTTGCGGCGGGGGGACCTCTTGCACCACCATCCGTTCCAGGGCCTCAAGCACAGCGGCTTTCATGGCAGGGGTACCGAAAAACTGAGGGAATGGCAGGGCGGATTGTGCACCTTTTCTGCGATTATGGTTTTGCAACGCGCGTGGGGCTCATGGCTGGATGAGCACCTTGGCAAAGAACTCGGTTCGGTCGCGCATCCTCAGGAGGGCGGCCCGGGCGTCTTCCAGCGGCACGCGGTGGGTGACGATCGGTTCGAGTTCCAGCCGGCCTGCGGCCACGGCCGAAAGCACCGCGTGCCAGTCGTCGTTGTTGCCGGCCGGGCTGAACGTCGAGTTCCACACCCCCAGCAGGTCTAATTCGCGGCGCATGGTCTGCGAGATCAGGCTGGCCGGCAGGGTTACGTCGGCCGAAGGATTGCCCAGAATGACCACCCGTCCCCCGGTTCTGGCCACGGCGATGGCTTGGCACAAAGTGGGGGGCACCCCGGCGGCCTCAATGCACAGTTCGGCCCCCCGGCCGGCGGTCAAACTGCTGACGACCTCCACCGGACCGCACGCGTTGGAATCGAACGCCAAGCCGAAGCCCAGGCGCCGGGCCATGTGGAGCTTTTCGGGCACCACATCGAATAGGATCACTTGTTCGGCCCCCATGCGTCGGGCCCACTGGGCGGCCAACAGCCCGATCGGCCCGGCACCGAAAATGACCGCTGTCTGGCCCACCAGCGACCCGCCCGCCCGGCGCAGAGCGTGCAGGGCCACCGCGGCCGGCTCGGTCATGGCGGCCGCCTCCAGCGACACCCCCTCTGGCACTTTGAGGAGATTTCGCTCGGGGACGGCCACGAACTCGGCAAACGCCCCGTCACGCCGCGACCCGTAATAGTCGTAGCTCGAACACATTACGAAGGCCCCGCGCTCGCACGCTGGACACCGGCCGCACCACAAGAGCGGAAACACGGCCACGCGGTCGCCTTCCCGGTAGCCGGTAACCCCCTGGCCGCATTCCTCGACCGTTCCGGCGAATTCGTGACCGCAAATCAGGGGAAACCGATAGGTGCCTTTCACGAACACGCGGGGGATGTCCGAGCCGCAAACGCCGCAAAAGGCCACACGAACGAGCACCTCGCCGGGCGCAGGGATCGGCCGGGGGACCTCCTCTACACGGAGGTCGCCGATACCATGAAGGACCAGGGCACGCATGGTGCGGTGGGACATGGGATACGTGTATAGGGCGACAGGTCGTTTGGGGCCAGGCCGGGCCGCTCCCTTGTGGTTGCGGCTCGGTGGCGTACCTCGGGTTGCGGCTCGGTGGCGTACCTCGGGTTGCGGCTCGGTGGCGCGCCTCGGGTTGCGGCTCAGTGGCGCGCCTCGGGTTGCGGCTCAGTGGCGCGCCTCGGCCAGGGTGTCGTCAAAGTGTTCCTTCGGGGTTTTCGGCTGCGTGCTTCCCATCGGTTGCTGGGTGTTCCTTGCGGCGGGCCTCCAGGCCCTTGGCAATGGCGGCCGCCGTGCGGCGTACATTCTCTTCTAATGTACCGCCGCGGTGAAACCAACTGCTGGTGCCCGCCACGAGGATCTCGGCCCCGGCCCCGACCATCGCGGGAATATGTTCAAAGCTCACATGGCCATCGACCATGATGGGAATGGCCGCTTGGTGCCGGTCCAACCATCGGCGGCAGGCGGCGATCTTGCGGAGGGCCCCAGCCACCAGGGTCTGCCCGGCAAACCCGGGATTGACGCTCATCAACAGCACGTATCCCAGGCGCTCAAGCACGAACTCGATCGCATCCAGGGGGGTCGCCGGGTTCAGAGCAACTCCGGGGAGGATGCCCCGGCGGCCAAGTTCTGCCAGCGTCCGGTCGAGGTGGCGACAGGCCTCGGCGTGGACCGCCACGCGCTGCACGGGAATCTCGGCAAGCGTATCAAGGTAAGCGTCGGGGTTCTCGACCATGAGGTGGACATCCACCGGCAGGGACGTGGAATGAGCAACTTGCCGAACCACATCCAACCCCAGTAGCAAATTGGGGACGAAATGGCCGTCGGCCACGTCTAGATGGAGCATGTCCGCGCCGGCCTGCTCCAGCCGCCGCACCTCCTCGCCCAGCCGCAGCAAGTCGGCACACATCAGGGAAGGCGAAATCTGCACGGGGTGCCATGCCCGGCGGCCGGCGCCGGGGGCCTGGGCCGGGCCGTTCTCCGAAACCGTCTCGCCGCCCACCCATGCGCGCTTCAAATAGGACAACGACTGGCGCAGCTCCGTTTCCAGACAACGATCGGAGTAATCGCGACCCAGCTTCGGTCCACCGATTTCCAGGTAGCCCACCAAACGCCGGACGGGCAGCCGATCGGCGTGCGACTCGAGCAAGGCCCGAATCGACTCGACGCGGACGATCCCCCGCTGGCGTTCTGCCGGGCCAAATCCGAAGGTGGCGCAGTACCGCGCGTCGGTATTCTTCAGATGGAGTTCGTAAAGGTGCGGCACCGCCGCCGCCAACAGTTCCAGATGGTCGTGCCGCACTACCCCCTCGGCATCGGCGTAGCCGTGCGACACATCGGCGCAATAGCCCACCCGCGCGGTGTCAGGGTGCTGGGCATGGTAGCAATCCAACTCCTCGGCCATGCGGCGGATTTCCTCGGGCAAGGTGGGCGGCTCGGCCAAAGAGGACATGGGCTCGATGGTCAGCCACTCCAGGCCCAGTTCGTAGGCGTGGTGCATGAGTTCCTTCATGTGCCGCAGGTAGCAAGCCACGCCCCGCTCTTTGGTCTCCATCCGGTCGCGATACACAGCGCCGGGGTTGGATCCCGCCGAACGGGCTCCCACCAAGGCCGCCACCTCGATGAGCCGGCGATAACTCCGCGCAGCGGCTGCTTCCCAGGCACGGTCGTCGACAAAAAATCCCCCCAGTTCCCGGTGTGCCGTGAACACGCTTTCGATCCGAATGCCATGCTCCTCCGCCTGGCAGCGAAGGCGGTGAAAATACTCGTCCGGCAACTGATAGATCTCGAAGAAACTGCCCAGTTGGACCAGTCGAACGCCTTCTTCGGCCAGCAATCGGAAAAGCCACGAATACGAATACCGGTACTCGACCGGATCGGTTTTGACGCCGAGTTGGAATTCCAGCGGTGGCAACGAAACGGCTCCGACAAAGAGCTGGGAGGCGGGATTCGCCGGCCGGCGGAAATCTGCTGGCCAAAGCTACGCCTGGCGCCCGGCAGCACCCACACCACCGCCACCGCCAGGCGTTCCTCAAGTTTAACGGCTTCGGCACCGCGGGAAAACTCGCCGGAGGTTGTAAACGCCCGAACAGCGCCTTGGCCAAACGGAGGGCTCGTAGGCTCGACCGGCTACTTGCCCGCCGTCCAGTGGATTGCCCGGTGTATCACTTCGCGAAAACTCGGATTAGCGTAAGCCTTGCTGTCGTGCCCCAGCATGAGGTAGAAGACCCGGCTGTTGCCGTATTGCTTCACCCAGGCGATCTCCGGGTTGTTTTTGGGGTGGTTGGTCTTTAGGAGCACCCGGGCCTTCGGATCGGTCCAATAGCCCCGATACGTCTCGTCGTGAATCTGGAAATCCTTGAGGCCGCGGGTGATGGGATGATCCGGGTCGGCCACCTGGATCGTCAGGTCCTGGTCGTGTTGCCATTGCAGGGGTTTGAACTTTTTGCCCTGGAACTCCGTCTCTTTCAGGAAGAACTTGCCGCCAATGATGCGGGCGAACTCGGGCCAGGCGCCGTGGGCCCCCAGATTGTGGTGCAGCGACACCAGGCCGATCCCCCGACGAAGCAGCTCCACGAAGGCTTTTTGCTGCTCGGGGGTGATGCCGGCCACCATGTCGTACATGACGATGACGTCGAAATCTTTTTCCAAACCCGGCTTCAGCCGGCCGGCATCCTGGGGCATCTGGGCCACCTGGAACGTTACGTCGGGCATGGCCTTGAACACGGCGTAGAAGGCTTCTTCTTCGAATCCGTGTCCGCCCACGGTCAGAAGGACCCGGAGCTTCGCGTCGGCCGCGCTGGCCCCGCCCGCCAAAAGCATCCCACCTAGAAGAAGCACACAGGTAAGCAGCCGTCTCATGGTAGCGCACCTCGCAGTGAAGGCAGAGGAAGTGTCCCGTAGCAACCGGGGTCAGTTTAGGTGGCGGCGCAGCGGACCGTCAAGTGGCCCAGCGCAGTGTGCTGTCCCTTGGGGTGGCGCAAACCTCGGCAATTGGGGCGTTCAACGGCGGCACGGTTTCCCGGAAGCCGCAGCACACATCCAAACGTCGATTGGCCGCCCGCCGCGCCCTTAACCGCCGTTGGACGAACGGGTAGGATGCATTGGGGGCTGCACCCTGGCGAAGCGGCGGGGAGAAGTGGCGCCGAGGGGCCAGGCCGGGGCCAAGGTATCCGCAGGGTCGGGCGGCCTGCACGGGCGGAAGCGACGGGGAGACGGAAAAGGGGGATTTCCGGGGCGCCAGCGGCTTTGTATCGGCCACGACATCATGAAGCGAACGGCAATCCGGGGCACCTATTCGATCATCAGCCTCGGGTGTCCCAAGAACCTAGTTGACAGCGAACGGATGCTGGGAATTCTCGAGCTGGCGGGGTACAAGCTTTTACCCCAGCCGGAGGGGTCGGATTTCGTCATCGTCAACACGTGCGGTTTTTTGGAGGCGGCGCGAAAAGAGTCGATCGACGTCATTCGCGAGATGCTCGATCTGAAGCGGCGGGGCGGCGTGCGGGCGGTAGTCGTGGCGGGATGCCTGGCCCAACGCGATAAAGAGGCGTTGCTGGAACAGTGCCCGGGTATTGACCAGTTGGTGGGGGTGTTCGCGCGCGATGAGATCGTGCGGGCGGTGGAGCGGTTATTCGGCCAGTGGCACGAGCAGCGGACCGTGTTTCGGCCCGCCACTTCCGCACCGTCGTCGGATTCCCATCGACTGCGCCTGACCCCACGCCACGTCGCATACCTGAAGATTTCAGAGGGGTGCGACCGGTTCTGCACGTTCTGCTCTATCCCCTCCATCCGGGGCCGGCACGTCAGTAAGCCTATCCGGCAAGTGGTGGAAGAAGCGCAGGAACTGGCCGACGACGGTGCCCGCGAAATCATCGTTGTCGCCCAAGATACGACGTATTATGGCGTGGATCAGGATGGCGAACCTCGGCTGGCCGAACTCTTGGTGCGGCTGGAGCAAGTCAAGGGCATCGAGTGGATTCGCTTGATGTACCTGTATCCTGCGTACTTTACCGACGAGCTGATGGAGGTGTTGGCTTCCAGCCGCAAGGTGCTTCCCTATTTGGATCTGCCGCTTCAGCACATCAACGACGTGGTGTTGCGACGGATGAACCGCCGGGTGGACCGTGCCGGGACCGAGGCCCTGTTGGACCGGCTCCGGGCGCAAATTCCGAGCCTGGTGCTTCGGACGACGTTCATCACCGGCTTCCCGGGCGAGACCGAGGAACAGTTCCAGGAACTGCTGGAGTTCGTGCAGGCCCAGCGGTTCGAGCGCCTGGGAGTGTTTGCCTATTCCCGCGAGCCGGACACACCGGCGGATCGGCTGTCTGGGCACCTTCCGGAGGACGTCAAGCAGCGGCGTCGCCGGCGTCTGATGGAGGCGCAACAAGAGATCGCTTTCGCCTGGAATCGGGCCCAAATCGGGCGGCAACTGGATGTCCTGCTGGACAGCTTTCTACCGGGCCAGCGGGATGCCTTAGTAGGGCGGAGCTATGCCGATGCCCCCGAGATCGACGGGGTGGTGTACGTTTCGGGCGAAGGGCTGGCCCCAGGGCAGATTGTGCCCTGTGAGGTGGTGGCAGCGCAAGGGTATGATATGATTGCCGCGGCGGTGGGCCCGCCGCGTTGAGTACACCACCCTTGAGGAGGCCATGTCCACCCCGACGGACGATCTCCGGGCGATCCCCCGGGCCGCTCGACTACGCGGGCTCTGGGCCGGCGCTGCGACCCTGCCCAACCAGCTTACTGCGTTGCGGCTGGTGTTAGCCATCGTGCTGTTCGCGTTTTTGGCCTGGGAGCTCTACCTTCCGGCGCTATTGTTTTTTCTAATTGCGGCCGGCACGGATTGGCTCGATGGTTATCTGGCGCGCAAATACAACCTGATGACCACGCTGGGCAGGATCCTCGATCCGTTTGCCGACAAAGTGATCGTCTGTGGCACGCTGGTGTTTTTGGCTGCCGCCCCTGGAATGCTGGCAACGCCTTGGGGGCTTCGCCCGTGGATGGTGGTCGTCATCGTCGGCCGAGAGCTTTTGGTTACGGCCTTGCGGAGCTTCATCGAGGACCAGGGGGGCGATTTTTCGGCCCAGATGAGCGGGAAGATCAAGATGGTCCTCCAGTGCGTAGCCGCGGGGGCGGCCTTGGGTTATCTCGCCTGGGAAACGCCTGCGGGCGCTCCGCGCTGGCTTTACGGATTGATGATTGCAGCGGTGTGGTCGGCCGTGGTGATGACGGTGTATTCGGGCGCCGTATATGTGGTTCAAGCCGCTCGGCTGGTCCAAGAGCGAGCATGATGGATCCGTCCCAACAAAGAGCGGCCATGTGGGTGGCGGCCGCCGCGCTGCTGGGGACCGGGAGCAGTTTCTGGATGCTGGCCCGAATCGCGGGGCGGTTGCGGCGGGGCCAAGCGGTGCTGCCACGCCAGCCCCGGCAGCCCGTTCCCTGGGGCCTCGGCGAAGTGCTGTTGATTGCTGCCGGATATGTGGGGCTTTGGGTGGCCGCGCACATGGCTGATCGGGCCGTGTTCGGGCCCCTCCCATCGCCAGCCGCTGTGTCGGCCGTCGCAGCGCCCAAGGGAGCGTCCGCACCCACCGGAACGGGACGAGCGCACGCGGGTTCCGGCCAGACGGCGGGGGCAGGGGAGCCCCGGCCGGGGCGGGGCGATGTGGACCATCGTCTTATCCGTTTGCTACGCCAGCGCCCGCACTGGGCCACGCTGTTGGAGGCGCTGGTGGTGGCCGCTGTGATCGCTCCGGTGGTCGAAGAGTTCCTCTTTCGCCTGGTGCTGCAAGGCTACCTGGAGTCGGTGGAGAGCAAGCTCCGCCGCTACTTGGGGTTCAGCCCGCGGGCCGAAGGTGCCCTGGCCGTCCTATTGGCCTCGGTATTCTTTGCTGCGCTCCATTACCGCGAAGCGGAGCCTCCTGTCCACGCAGAAGCGCTGGTGCGCGAGTTTCGCTGCCAGGCGGCGGCCAGCGTCGCCACCTTGCTTTACGGCTTGATCTTTCTGCGCGGCCTTTCCGGCGCGACTCTGGAAGACCTGGGGATCCGCCGCCGCATGATCGGTTCCGATGTGCGGCTGGGGCTTGGAGCGTTCCTCATCGTGGCCGCACCCATGTATGGGATGCAGATCGCCCTGGCTTTGATCCTGCCCGCTTTGGTCTCCAAGGCCATTGCTCCGGACCCGATTACGCTGGCATTGTTCGCGCTGGTGCTGGGAACGCTGTACTGCCGTACCCACCGCATTGTGCCTTCCATCACGCTCCACATGGCGCTGAACGCCACCAGCGTGCTCCTGGCGTGGATGACGGTGCCCTTGGTCGAGGCTTGAGGAGCCGCTGCGGGCTGCCAAACTCCGAGCCGTCCCGGCCACTCTGCCACTGGGCGCACAGGAAAGGTTCACGGGAAAGGGATTTCCAGGTCGCGACCGAACTCCAAACACACTGGCCCCATGAGGCCGCTTCGTACCAGCGGGTCCTGGGGCGTGTAGCCGCGCAGGTGTGCGTACCGGCCGGTGTCGCCAGGACCCCGGCGGGCATTGGTTTTTGTCAACCGCTGGGACTCAGGAAGCGCGGCGTCGCCGATGAGCCGGTTTACCCACAGATTCGTGACGTCGATTTCCAGCGTGTTAGCCCCGGGCTGAACCGCATCGGTCAGGTCCACTTGCCAGGGGTCAGTCCACACGATGCCCACGGGCTTTCCGTTGAGTCGAACCTCGGCGATGTGTTTGACTTCGCCTAGGTTCAGGCGGAGAGGCTGGCCGATCTGCCCGCCTGCCAGGGTGAACGTTTTGCGATAAGTGGCTGTGCCCGAATAATACCGGACGGCCGGGTCTGGGTGCTCGTTCCAGGGCAGTAGCCGATCGAAGACCACCCGGGCAGGTCCGCCCCAGCGGGGCGAGAACCGGACCTCCCACGGACCCGCAAGGGGGCGCGGATTAGGGATCGAGGCCGGCATGGCCTTCCGAAGCACCTCGGGCAATTGGCCGTCTTGGGCGAGGTTCCATCGGCGGACACGTGCCCCGTGGTCGGTGCGGCCGAGAATCTCGATTTCCGGTCCCGGCCGAATCATCTGGCCGGCAGAGGCGGCCTGCATTTTCCACAGACTCGGTTGGGCAGGCCGGCGAAACACCACGAAGACTGCGCCGTTTGGGGGCAGCCACAGGGCCACCCGAGTGCGGCCGTCCTCCGTAGCCGCGAAACACAGCGCATCGCGGATGCCGCCGGTGGCGGGATCCCACAGCTCGGGCTGCTGGCCGCTCACTCGAAATATGCACTCTGCCGGCCCCTGACCGCGGACGAAATAGATGTCGGCATCTTCCGAGGCCCGATGGGCGTACTCCCAAGGACCGGCAAAATCGGGCAGTACTGCCTCGGCTCTAAGCGCCTCTTCTACAGATACGCCGCGGTAAACCCGTCCCTTGCCCACCAGGCGGGGCGGACCGCCCGCTGCTTGGCTCCAAAGCTCTTCAGCCAGGTGCTGGACTTTCGCGTCCGCATGGGGGTAGCCGCTGAGCCCGGGGGCCCGCCGCGGACACCGCTTGCCCAACACGACCGGTACGCCCTCCCGTACAAGTCCCAGGATCTTCTCCAATGCCTGGGGCGGAATGCTATCGTTCTGAAGGTCAACCACTAGCAGGCGGTATTCCATCCCATGCGGCAGCGCCACCCGACCCTGGCGGGCCACGGCGCAGGAAACCAGCACTTCGGTGTTTACCAAGTCGTAGCTCCACCCCCGGGCCAGCGACAAACTGGCCTGTGGACTCCAGCGCTCGCCCCGGCCCCAGTGCAGGTAAGGGGCGTCGCCGGTATAGCACAGCACATCGACCACCGGTTGGCCTTGCCGGAGCAGATACTGGCAGCGAGCCAAGTAGGTGACCAGCGGCCCGGCCTGGCCCCACCACGTGACGTTGGGGTTGAAATGCGTCCCTGCGAAATACTCGATGCCCGGCTTGCCGAATTCCTCGGGCGAGGCCGTAAACGTGTGCCAGATGAAATGATTGATGCCGTCGCAGAAGGCGGCATCGGCATCGGGTTTCAAAGCCGCGGGCCAAGCCGACCAATGCCCCCGCATATGCGTAAACGCTTCGGCGGCCGCCAGCGGCAAGCCATACCCATGAGCCGCCATGGCCACCGGCCGATTGAAGCTCCGCCCCTGGTGCCAGAACTCGCCCTGCGGCATGTCGTTGCGACCAAGAAAGGCCAGTTGGTCCGCATGCTGGAACCCCGGCAGCTTGCGATCCCATGGCCCGCCCGATTCCGAATGCCACCGCAAACCGTGCGCATGGCACAATTGTCGCAGCGTGCCGTAGCAGTGCTCCATGAAACAGTCGGCCAGCGTTCGGTGGTAGTCGCGCAGAAACCGCTGGGAAACCTCCGGGCTGCGCACGGTGATCCCGGTCAGTACCGGAAGATAGAAGCGAAGATCGTACCCCCGAAAACGCTGGAAATGTCGCTCGAAATCACGGGTCCACGTTGGCGCGGCCCCTTCCCAACTGACGCTGTAGAAATGGGTGAGCGGACCACGGCCACCCTCGCTGGCCTGGCCAGCCAGTTCCAACAGTTTTCGCCCCAGCCGATCAAAGTGCGCCCGCACCGCCTCGGGGTCTAAAATATCGACGTCATGCTCATGACCCTCCATCAGGGTCCAGACAAGACGGATCAGCCGCCACTGGCCCGGCGGCACTTGCCAAACCAGACGCTGCTGGGCTTCTACCCTTTCCGACAAATCGACGATCTCACGGGCCACCGGCGCCGTGTCGAAACGATAGGAAGCATCCCCCAGCGGGCCGCCCGCCATTGGCAGGATTGGTCCTTTCTCGCCGGATGGCTTTCCTTCGATACGAACCGCCAAAAGGGCCACGTCGTGCGGCGATTGCCATCCCGGGTCCGGCAACGGGCCGACAAAACGGCTCGGCCCCTGGATTTCACGGGCGGCCCAGGCAAGCTGCTTCGGTCCTTGCTGGCCTACCAGCCACGGACCTCGCAAGGCCCCTGCACAACTGCTGAGGTTGGCGCTGACCTCGATGCCGCGGCGATGCGCCTCGGCCAACGCAAAGCGTACCAGCCGGCACCACTCGGGACTCATGAATTCGGTCCGCGGGGGCGGGGGCGGCGTGTGGTCCTCGTGATATCCTCGGGCATCGAACAATAGTACTCCCCCAATGCCTTTTTCCTCCATCGCGGTTAAGTCCCGCATGATCGAGGCCTCGGTGACGTTGCCAGTAACCCACCACCAATACACCCAAGGGCGGGCCGACCGCGGCGGATTCAAAAAGCCACCAACCAGGTCGTCCTGCAAGGACCGGCCATCGGCCGGGGGATTGGCGCGACCGGTCAGCTTGTCCTCCGCTGCGGGAGCGGGAAAGGCCAACCCCGCACCCGCGACCAGCAGAAGAAGCCAGGTGTGTATGGAGCGGAGGCCTATAGCCCACGCGCAGCGGAATGAGCCCAAATCCGGCATGGGAAATACCTTTCCAAAGCCGCGGGGTACTCGGCAGGCCGTACCTGACGCGCGGAGGGCGGCCTGCCCGATTCTGTCAAGCAAAATTGTAGAGTCCCGTCGGCCAGCCAACTATAATGAGGGAGAGTGCAGGTACGTACTTTACTGCGGCCCGGTTCAGGCCAGCGAGGAGGGTTTGCCATGGCCAAGAGCGATTCCGACATTCTGGGTGGGGGAACCAACCCCCTCACTGAGGCCATTCTGGAGGCAGCCGAGGATCTGGAAAAAGGCCGTCCGTTGGCGACCGGCGGGGACCTTCTTGCAGCGCAGCTCGAAGGCGTCGAGGCCAAGCCCGCTCCACTGGAAGAGCTTCCTCAAGAGGCGGCCCCTGTGGAAGAAGAGCCCGAGCAGCCGGCGGCAGCGGAGGCCGAACCCCAGGCTGTTTCCTTCTGGGCGCGTCTGGCCCGGGCCAATCCCTATACCGTAATGTTGGCCATTGCGGCGGCTGCTTTGCTGGTGGGCATCGGCGTGCTTCTGATCGAGCTTTCGCGTTACGGGTTCCAGGTTCGGCCGCAGGGATAACGCGGTCGGCATCGGGTTGGGGGAGGAGCGGCCATGCCCCTGTCTTTTCGCGTCCAAACGGTGGACGGAACGCTGATTGTGGTCTTCACGGATGCGCAAATCCTCGATGCCACGGTGATCGAGCAGATGCACCGGGAAATGATGATCACGCTGGAGGAAATTCAGGAAACGCGGGTGGTGTTGGATTTCTCCCGGGTGCGGTTCATGTCCTCGGCGGCGTTGGGCATGCTCGTGCGGGTGCACAAGAAATGCAAGGAACTCAAAAAAGCCCTCAAGCTGTGCGGCATCGCCCCGCAGATCCAACAAGTCTTTCGCATGACCAATTTGGACCGCATCTTTGACTTGGCGCCCGACGGAACCACTGCGCGCCAAGCCTTTGCCGCCCAACCGTGACCGCGCTCCACGAGAATTCGTTCAGCTAAGGCGGCCCCCGGGCGTCCGTTGCAGCCGTACCCCAGTTTGGTCATTTGTCCAATCGGTAATGCCGCCTTTAAAGACACGGGCCCGCCAAGCCGTTTTTCGCCCGCTGCGGTAGAGCAACGCGAGGATTCCCGCTAGACTGCCTGACACCCAGGCGTTGCCGTTTTCCCGGCCGCCCTGCGAGGGCGGGGCGGCTCAAACCTGTTTCTTTGTGGGTCCGATGACTGCTTCTCCACCCGCGGTGGTAAGCCTCAGCCGGCGCGAGGCCGCGCTGCGATTCTTGTACCAGCGTATCGACTACGAGCGGACTGTGAGCATGCCCTATCATCAGGGCAAGCTGAAGCTGGCACGAATGCGGGAATTGCTGCGGCGCTTGGGCGACCCACAGGAGTCCCTGCCCATCGTTCATGTAGCGGGGACAAAAGGCAAGGGTTCGACCGCCGC
>Ga0315298_1004085_pt1 | contig 22297 bp, 17 predicted proteins | sample WHS_1_MG_FD_203077 | JGI IMG/M metagenome (GOLD analysis project Ga0315298, IMG submission 203077) | Extremophilic microbial mat communities from Washburn Hot Springs, YNP, Wyoming, USA - WHS_1_MG | ecosystem: Environmental > Aquatic > Thermal springs > Hot (42-90C) | place: USA: Wyoming...
CTTTGGCTTGGGTTTGGCGTAGGGCTTGCAGTTGGGCAAGGCGGGAGAGGGACCACTGGAGCTGACGGGTGAGGTTTGTTTCGTAGCGCATGAGCTTTTCGAGGTAGAGGAAGCTGGGCAGGCTGAGGCGAGCCTCCTGGGCGGGGTCTTGGGAAGGGCGGAGAGAGTGCTGCTGTTGGTGGATGTAGCCCATCTCGGCGAGGAGGAGACGACGGTGGCGCCAGAGGCTGAGGGCGACGGCTTCGACGCAAGTGGCCTCGATAGCGCCGACGGGTTGGAGGTCGTCGGCGAGGGCGTCTAAGAGGGAGGCGAACTGCTGGGGGTCTTCGCCGAGGAGGGTGAACTGGGCGTCGAGGATGGCTTGGGCACGGATGCCGTGCTTGAGGGCGTTCTGGGAGGAGCGGGCCTTGCCCTCGGGGGTGCGAGGGCCGGTGGAGAGCTGGGCATTGCGGCGGTTGGCTTCGATCTGAGCTTCGGTGGTCATTCGGGAACCTCCTCATGGTTTTAGTTCAACCGGAGACACGGAGAGACGCGTAGAGGGCTTGGCACGGAGCCGTGAAAATACCCTTTTACTATATATAATTCAATTTTGGGGGCAAAAAGGAACATTACTGGAGACGAGTTTGAAAAATTGGGTCAGGGGTCGAATTAGACCTGCAACGCGGTTTTGTGGTATATAGATAGCTATCAGCCGTCAGATCTCGGCTTTCAGGTGCGTGATACGTGAGTTGTGTGATAGGTGGTTGTCGTTCGCGACCATACTAGTGGGAGGTTTATTATGGCTACGAATGCTCTGGAGGGAGCGAAGGTACTGGAGTTTGCCGAGTTTGTTTCTGGGCCGTTCTGCGCGAAGCTGCTCGCCGATCTCGGGGCAGAGGTGATCAAGGTTGAGCGACCTCTGGTCGGCGATAGCGCCAGGCGCAAGGGGCCTTTCCCGCAAGACATTCCTCACTCCGAGCGAAGCGGTCTTTTTCTCTATCTGAACACGAACAAGAAAGGGATCAGCCTGGACGTCGGTACGGCGTTGGGAAAGCGGATCTTTCTGAAACTGGTGCAATGGGCCGACATCTTGATCGAGGACCATCTTCCGCAGGAGATGGAAGAGATGGGACTGACCTACGGGGCGCTGCGGGAGGTCAACCCGCGGTTGGTGATGACCTCCATCACGCCATACGGCCAAACTGGTCCCTATGCCAACTATCGGGCGTACAACCTAAATACGTTCCATGCTGGCGGCGAAGGCTACACTACTCCCTCGGGCTCGGTGGACGTTGATCGTGAGCCTCTGAAGGCTGGCGGCTACCTCGCCGATTACGACTGTGGGTTTAGTGCGGGGGTCGCGACGCTGGCCGCGCGCCTGGCGCAGGTCACGATGGGGATCGGACAGCACGTGGACGTGTCGAAGCAGGAGGCGATGATGGCGATCCAGCGGGTGGAGCTCTCCAACTACCCGAACGACGGTCAGTATAGCACGCGGGGGATGCGGACGGGGCCGATCGGTGGTCTCTTGCCTTGTAAGGACGGCTATGTGATGGTGACTGCCGCCGAGAATCACCAATGGCTCGCGTTGATGGACTTCTTGGGTAATCCTGAATGGTCGCAAGCGCAGCATTGGAAAGATGAGATGTACCGCTCGCGGCACGCTGCGGAGATCCAACCGAAGCTCGAAGAAGCGATACGGCAATATACCAAAGAGGAGATCTACCATGGCGCGCAGGCCAAGGGCTGTCCGATCGGTATCGTGTATGACGCCGAAGATATCTTCAACTCCACGCAGCTTCGAGCGCGAGAGTTCTTCTGTGAGGTAGAACACCCGGAAGTTGGTCGACTGAAGTACCCTACGGTACCCTACATTTTTTCGAAGACGCCGGCTGAGATCAAGTCTCCTGCGCCGCTGCTGGGACAGCACAACGAGGCGGTTCTCTGTGACCTTCTCGGTTACAGTAGGCAGGATCTAGTGAAGATGCGACAGGCAGGGATTGTGTAAGAGCTGATGGAGGTTTTGGCCTTGAACAGAGGGGTTCTTGAGGGAGTCCGGATTGTGGATTTCACGTGGGCCTGGGCTGGCCCCTATGGTACCCTGCTCCTTTCGATGCTCGGCGCCGAGGTGATCAAGATCGAATCGAGTAAGCGTCCCGACCATACCCGTGTTCGTTCGCTGAAGGCGGGGCGCATGGACACTTCGAGTCCGGACCATTCGACGATCTTTGCGGACCTCAACTACAACAAGCTAGGCATCACCTTGAACTTGAGTCGACCGGAGGCAATCAAGCTGGCGAAGCGGCTCATCGCCGTCAGCGATGTGGTCGTGGAGAACTTTCGGCCGGGGGTGTTGAAGCGGCTGGGTCTGGGCTATGAGGTGGTCAAGAAGCTGAAGCCGGATATTATTATGCTGTCCTCGTCTGCTCTGGGGGGATTTGGCCCGCAGCGGAACTATACTGGCTACGCCCCCACGTTTGCGGCTCTTGGTGGCCTGACTCACATTACTGGCTATGCGGACGGCGAGCCGAAGACGCTAATGGGGTCGGTGGATCTGCGCAGCGCTACGGCCACCGCGTTTGCGATTCTTGCGGCGCTTAACCATCGGGCGACTACTGGTGAGGGGCAGTACATTGACCTCTCCTCGCGCGAGTCGGTCGCCGTGCTGATTGGCGACGTGCTGATGGATTACGCGATGAACGGGCGGAGCCAGGGTCGCATGGGAAACGACGATGGGATATCGGCGCCCCATAATTGCTATCGCTGTCAAGGGGAGGACAAGTGGGTCAGCATTGCCGTCACCACTGAGGAGGAATGGCAGGCCTTTCGCCGGGCGATTGGGGATCCCGAGTGGGCGAAGGACGAGAAGTTCGCCGATGGGTTTCGGCGCTGGCAAAACCGGGCTGAGCTGGACCGGCATGTCGCGGAGTGGACCCGTGAACGAACCCATTACGAAGTGACCGAGATCTTACAGGCCGCGGGAGTCGCCGCCATCCCTTCCTTCAATGGTGAGGAGCTTTACACCGGACCGCACCTGAAGGAGCGCAGCTGCTGGGTGCAGATCGAGCATCCGGTGATCGGGAGGCGCACGACGCTCGGCCCGCCTTGGAATCTCTCTGCTACGCCTGGGAAGGTCTACCGCCACGCGCCGCTCCTTGGGCAGCACAACGACCTCGTATTCGGCGAGCTGCTAGGCCTGAGCGACGATGAGATCGAGCACCTTAGGAAGGATGGGGTGATGGTGTAGTGCCCCACGCCTTGAAGGCGCCCACCGAGGAGCAGCTTCTCCGCTGCATTCGCTGTGGACTCTGCCTTTCGGTATGTCCCACTTACCGGTCCGTACCCATCGAGACGCGATCCCCCCGTGGCCGCCTGGCGCTGATCAAGGCCGTGGCCGACGGGCAATTGCCGGTCAGCCGGAACTTCGTCGAACAGATGAGCCTGTGCTTGGATTGTCGCGCTTGTACGACGGTATGTCCGACGGGCGTCAGTCCTGGCGAGATGGTGCTTGCCGCCCGTGCCTATCTCGAGGCCGAGGGGGGCAAGAAGCGGCCGGATAATTCTTTTGGGCGCCGGATGGGGCGCCGCTTGCTCTATCGGGAGCTCTGGCCCCATCACCGGCGGCTGGAAAGGCTCGCCTCTTTGTTGCGTCTGTACCAGCGGCTGCGGCTTCCGCAGCTAGCGCGACGAACCGGTTTGCTGCGCCTGCTCCCGGATCGTCTGGCGCGAATGGAGGAACTTCTCCCGATTTTGCCGGAGCGCTCGTTGCGACGGGAGATTCCAGTCGTTGCACCGGCGAAGGGAGAGACCAGGTACCGGGTAGGCTTTTTCCTTGGCTGCGTGATGAGTCTGGTCTATGTCGAAGTTAGCAGGGCGACGGTGAGGGTGTTACAGGAACACGGCTGCGAGGTGGTCACGCCGCAGGGGCAGAAGTGTTGCGGTGCTCCGCACGAGTCTGACGGCGAAAGGGATCTCGCGCGGCAGCTGGCGCGTGATAACGTTGGCGTGTTCGAGCGGTTGGGCCGCCTCGACGCCATTGTCACGGATTGCGCCGCGTGCGGTGCCGTGCTGAAGGGCTATGGTGAGCTGTTGGCTGGCGACCGGGACTATGCCGAGCGCGCGGGGCAGTTCAGTGCGAGGGTGGCCGACATCAGCGAGTTTCTGATGCGCATTTCACGCCGGCCAGCAAGGCGAGAGCTAGCCTGGAGAGTAACCTACCATGATCCTTGCCATCTCGTTCATGCCCAGGGTATTAGCCGGGAGCCGCGCGAGTTGCTCCGTAGTATCCCGGGAATAGAGTTCGTCGAGCTGTCCGAGGCAAACTGGTGCTGTGGTAGCGCCGGCACCTATAATCTCACTCATCCGGAGATGTCGGCACAGATCTTGGCACAGAAGGTGAACAATATCGCGGCCACGGGTGCGGAGGTGGTCGTGACGGCGAACCCGGGCTGCATGCTGCAACTGCAGGCCGGGCTGCGGCGGGCTGGGTTGGCGGTCAGGGTTGTGCACACTACCCAGGTGCTGGATGAAGCGACAGGCGGTGGGTAGGGGGAGGTCGCCTTTCGGGGTGGGCACGAATGCAGCCGGATCCTTCGCCCGAGTGATGCACGATGTGGGGGTCAGCGCCTGTACGGGAAGGGAAAGCGAGGTGTTTGGGACCGTCCTTCAATCTTGGCCGAGGGTGGAGGATCTTGGTTGGCGCTGCCGGTACGGTGGCTAGAGGGGCAGGCAAGATGCCTGTGGTCCAGGGAGAGCCAGCTTTTCGGTTGGGAACTCTCTGTAGGGTGCATCACGCGTTTCATGGGAGCGTTTCGCCGAAGGCGAACATTGGGCAGTTGCGATCCTTCTGCAAGAGGACGCGGGCCTGAAGCCTGCGGCTACATTACCGATCGCAGTAGTGGGAAACCCCGCCCCTAGCGAAGTAGATGGGAAATGGGAAAGAAACGCAAACCGAATAGGCAGGGCATTCTTCGCTATGTCCGTGGCCGTGGTTTCACGCCGATCTCCGAGCTGCGCCGCTATTTCGAGCTGGAGCCGGACGAAGGGACTGTGCTGGAAGACGAGGAGGGGAAGATCTACTTTGGCCTGCCTGAGGACGTGGCCAAGACGATTCTTACCTTGGCCAAGGACGGGAAGGTTGGCCTGGAATTCTCGGCCGATTTCGCCGTGCGCGTGCCCATTGGCGTTTACCCCATCAAGCAACGAAAGGAGATGGCCGAGGAGTCGATCCCTGAGTCTCTGGGTGGCCGACCCGAAGACCGCAAGAGCGCGTGACGTCCTGAGACACGTGATTGCGTCGTTCCCTGACCACAAAGTAGGTGTTTCTGGCCTGGCGCACGGGCGAGTTGCCAATACGTTTCCTGCCGATGCGGCAGGCGACAATCGCCGAAATTGCGGAATGATTCTGGATACGGTTTGGTCACGCAGAAGCTTCGGGCTTGTAGACGACACTGCCTGCGCTCGCTATGCTGCTCGTTTACCTTGACGTTGTTCCTGCCGATTTGTAAAATGCCTGTAGGTATGGCATTTTACAAATCGGCAGGAGGGACCACCGATGAGTAATATTCATGTAAGGATAAGGGATGTTGGGCGTTACGTGGGCGAGGAAGTGACACTGCGGGGCTGGCTCTACAACAAGCGATCGAGCGGCAAGCTGCAGTTTCTACTCGTGCGTGACGGTACCGGGATCATCCAAACGGTGGTCTCCAAGGCCGATGTGTCGCCGGAGGCGTTTGGCAGCGCGGAGACGGTGACCCAGGAATCGTCGCTGATCGTCCGAGGGGTGGTGCGAGAGGAGCGGCGGGCGCCCGGGGGCTACGAGCTATTGGCCACCGATGTTCATCCAGTGCAAATCGCCCGCGACTACCCCATTACGCCGAAAGAGCATGGCGTTGATTTTCTGCTCGGCAATCGGCATCTCTGGCTGCGCTCTTCGCGGCAGCATGCCATCCTCACGATTCGGGCGGAGGTGATTCGTGCCAGCCGCGGCTTCCTTGACGAGAACGGGTTCGTCGTGGTGGATGCGCCGATTCTTACGCCGGCATCAGTGGAGGGGACGACCACCCTCTTCGAGGTGGAGTACTTTGATCAGAAGGCTTATCTTAGCCAGAGCGGCCAGCTATATATGGAGGCGGCCTGCATGGCCCTGGGGAGGGTCTACTCCTTCGGGCCGACCTTCCGCGCGGAGAAGTCGAAGACGCGTCGCCATCTGACGGAGTTCTGGATGCTCGAGCCCGAGGCCGCTTTCTTCGACCAAGAGGACAACATGCGCCTGCAGGAGGACCTCGTTAGCCATATCGTGAAGACGGTGCTGGAGCGCCGCGTCTCGGAGTTGCAGGTGCTGGAACGCGATACGGACCGCCTGGCGAAGGTCAGCCCGCCATTTCCGCGCCTTAGCTATGACGAGGCGGTGGCGACCCTGCGCGAACTGGGGTCAGAGATAACCTGGGGCGAGGATCTGGGTGGTCGGGACGAGACCTTGCTCAGCGAGCGCTTTGAGAAGCCGGTATTTGTGTATGGCTACCCGGCGATGGTCAAGCCGTTCTACATGAAGCGTAACCCTGACCGGCCTGAGGTGGTGCTCAACGCCGACTTGCTAGCCCCCGAGGGCTATGGCGAAATCATCGGCGGCAGCCAGCGCGAGGACGACCTTGAGACTTTGGAGCGGGGATTGGCGGAGCACGGTCTGTCGGCTGAAGCGTATGAATGGTATCTCGACCTCCGGCGGTATGGGTCGGTGCCTCACTCCGGCTTTGGCATGGGTATCGAGCGTATGGTCGCCTGGCTCTGTGGCGTCGAGCATGTGCGGGAGACCATTCCCTTCCCGCGCATGCTGTATCGCATGTACCCTTAAGAGGATCTTCAAGACCACTGAGTATGCTAAACCCTTGATCCTCGACTGGGTGAAGTTGGAGGAGCGGCGGGCCACGCGGTAGCACGTTTTTGGGTAGCGACCGAGAGTAGTCCAGTTGCCCGGTCGCGATCAGGGTTGCCAGGCGCGAACTGTTACCGAAGATCGCGGTTGCCAGCCCAAAAGCGACCGCTTCCCCGTATTCGAGCGCGAAGCTGACGCCGTTGACTGCCGTGAGCGGTGAGTAGGCCGGGTTCCACGCGTGCGGAAGCCGAGACTGCTGGTATTTCCCGCAGGCCATGGTGTAGAATAGAGTAGTCAGATGGCCAAACTCTCCGGTAGCAGGAGAGGTGGGGGAACCAATCTTCGGGGTGAATCCTGCCTTTGGGCAGGACGGGGTTAGACCTTCGATCCGAATCCGTCAGCTAACCTCATCGGCCGGCGAAGGGCGATCTAGAGCGGCTACTGCGGCGCTGGTTTGTGCCGATCTGCCGGTCGAGAGGTTGGTATTGCTCTATGGCGAGCTTCGCTGCCCCGCTGGCCGTCGTCATTCTTGCTGGCACGGTGGTGCTGATTGCCTGGCGTCCCTTGGGGCTCCGGGAAGGGTTAGCGGCGACCCTCGGCGCTAGCTTGATGATCGTTGCTGGGTTGGCTGGGCTGGCGGATGTGGGGCAGGCCGCACGTGACACCGCTGGTATCATGGTTTTTCTCGTCGGTATGATGATTGTGGCCACCGTCGCCGACGAGGCCGGCTTCTTCGAGTGGGTGGCCGCCGGGGCGATACGGAGCGCCAAGGGGCGTGGGCGCTTGCTCTACGTCTACCTTTATCTGCTGGGCGCGATGATTACCCTGTTCCTTTCCTTGGACGTCACGGCGATTATCTTCACGCCTATTGTGTGCGCGCTAGCGCTCAGGCTCCGGCTCAAACCGCTGCCCTTTGTCTTGTCCAGCGCCTTCGTCGCCAACAGCGCTTCTTTGGTCCTGCCGGTAAGCAACTTGACCAATATGTTGGTGTATGACCTTCTGGGGATCGATTTCTGGGCGTTCGTGCGGCACCTGGTCTTGCCGAATCTGGTGGCACTGGGGATCAATCTGGGGGTGTTCCTGCTCCTGTTCCGCAAGCAGATTCCGCGCCTCTACTCTATGGAGAAGCAGGCCGAGCCCGAGGTGAACCAGCAGTTCCGCGTGGTGGCTGGGCTTGGGCTTGGGCTTGTTGTAGTGGGCCTGCTCATTGCCGGCTTTGCCGGTTGGCCGCTCTGGACGGTAGCGGTGCTAGGAGCGGTGGGCTTGTCGGGGATCGGTTTGTGGTGGGGGCAAATCGACGTCGGCACCTTGCGGAGAGGTATCGCCTGGCAGCTTCCCTTCTTTGTGGTCGGGATGTACGTCGTTGTCGCTGCGGTTAACCGGGTGGCCCTTTCCGCGCTCTGGACCGACCTGCTGTCGACCTGCCAAGCCCATCAGGGTGTCGGCGCCCTTGTTCTCGCCTTTGGCACGGGCGCCGGGGCGAATCTTGTCAACAACCTTCCCATGTCACTAGTGGCGATTGGCGCTCTAAAGACCCTCGGCGCCGGGCACGATGTGCTCTCTTTTGCCGCCTTGATCGGCACGAACCTTGGCCCGAACGTCACGGTCTTTGGCTCGCTGGCGACGATGCTGATACTGCAAAGCGCCCGACGTCGGGGCATTCAAGTGAGCGCCGGCGAATACCTGCGGATTGGTGTGCTTACCACGCCGCCAATGATTCTCGCCGCTACTCTGGTGCTGGTCGTCAACGCCCCGGCCTAGGGTATTCGTATGTAGACAAAGGGTCCTCTGAAATGACGCTGGTGGTTCTTGACGATCTGCTCTGCTTGATCTAGTACTGTCGCATTCCGGCTGGCCGGGGCGGTCGTTGTTGGTGATGATGACCTTGGGAGCGGAACGGCCAGCGGTAGGCTAGGCCGCCGCGGCTTCCCGACGTTCAAAGACGAGCTGGCTGTTTCGTGCGTCGACGACGATGGTGTCGCCGTCGCGGAAATCGGCCCGCAGCAGTCTCATCGCCAGCGGCTGGACGATCTCTTTCTGGATCGCCCGCTTGAGTGGTCGTGCGCCGTAGACCGGATCGAATCCTTCACGCGCCAGCAGGTGCTTTGCCGTCGCCGTCAACTCCAGATCGATCTGCCGCTCTGCCAGTCGCTTCCGCAAGCTGCGGAGTTGGATCTCAACGATCTGCTCGATTTGTGTCAGGTCGAGGGGGCGGAAGATCACGATCTCGTCGATGCGGTTCAGGAGTTCGGGACGGAAGTGGAGCCGCACCGCCTCCATCACCCGGTTGCTAATCTCTTCCCAGCTAAGGCCCCGTTCGGTGATCCACTGGCTCCCAAGGTTGCTGGTCATGATGATGATGGTGTTGCGGAAATCGACCGTGCGGCCCTGGGCGTCCGTCAGGCGTCCGTCGTCAAGCAATTGGAGCAAGATGTTAAGCACCTCGGGGTGCGCCTTCTCGACCTCGTCGAAGAGCACTACCGAGTACGGGCGCCGCCGTACAGCCTCGGTGAGCTGGCCGGCTTCCTCGTAGCCGACGTAGCCTGGCGGGGCGCCGATCAATCGCGAAACGGTGTGCTTCTCTTGGTATTCGGACATGTCGATCCGGACCAGCGCCCGTTCGTCGTCGAAAAGGAACTCGGCGAGGGCCCGGGCAGTCTCTGTTTTGCCTACCCCGGTGGGCCCGAGGAAGAGGAACGAGGCCAGGGGGCGATCCGGAGGGGCAAGGCCGGCGCGTGCCGCGCGGACGGCGTCGGCTACGGCTTGGATTGCCTCGTCCTGGTCCACTACTCGCTCGTGTAGCCGCTCTTCCATGCGGATCAGCTTTTCGATCTCACCCTCTAGCATTTTGGAGATCGGGATGCCGGTCCATTTGCTGACGACCTCGGCAATGTCCTGCTCGTCGACTTCCTCCTTGACCAGGGCGCGACCTTCGCGGCTTTGGTCTTGGATGGCGCGCTCGGCCTCGGCGAGTTCCCGCTCGAGCCGGGAGACCTCGTACTTCAGTCGGGCGGCACTCTCCCAATCGGCCCGGAGCGATGCCTGCTCGAGCTGGAGCCGTGTTTGGTCCAGCTTCGTCTGTAGCTCCCCGACGCGGTTGAGGAGGCGAAGTTCCTGCTGCCACTGGCTCTCCAACCGAGCGGCTTCCTCCTTGAGGTCGGCCAGCTCCTTCTCCAACCGTTGCAGGCGCTCTCGCGACGCCGGGTCCTTCTCCTTGCGCAAGCCCTCGCGCTCGATCTCCAGTTGCATGATGCGGCGTCGGACCTCGTCGAGTGCAGCTGGCGCGCTGGTGGCTTCCATGTGCAGCCGCGCCGCGGCTTCGTCGACCAGGTCAATGGCCTTGTCCGGCAGGTAGCGGTCGGTAATGTAGCGGTGACTAAGCACTGCCGCGGCGACCAGTGTGGCGTCTTTGATGCGGACCTTGTGGTGCTGTTCGTAGCGCTCGCGCAGGCCGCGCAGGATCGAGATGGTGTCTTCTAAGGAAGGTTCACCGACAAAGACGGGCTGGAAACGGCGCTCCAGGGCGGCGTCCTTTTCGATGTATTTGCGGTACTCGTTTAGCGTGGTCGCTCCGATGCAATGCAGTTCGCCGCGTGCCAGCATGGGCTTGAGCATGTTCGAAGCATCCATCGCCCCTTCGGCAGCGCCAGCGCCGACGACCGTGTGCAGCTCGTCGATAAACAGGATGATCTGTCCCTGCGACTCCTGAACTTCCTTCAAGACGGCTTTCAGCCGCTCCTCGAACTCGCCGCGGTATTTCGCACCGGCGACGAGCGCGCCCATGTCGAGCGCCACGATGCGCTTGTCTTTCAGGGCCTCCGGGACGTCGCCGCGTACAATGCGCTGCGCCAAGCCCTCGACGATGGCGGTCTTGCCTACGCCGGGCTCGCCGATCAACACTGGATTGTTCTTGGTGCGGCGACTGAGTACCTGAATCACGCGTCGGATCTCCTCGTCGCGGCCGATCACGGGGTCGAGCTTGCCTTCGCGCGCGAGCTTGGTGAGGTTACGGCCGTAGCGCTCCAGCGCTTGATAGGTCGTTTCAGGCGTGGGGGAGGTGACGCGCTGACGGCCTCGCACCTCTTGGAGCGCCTGATAGAGCCGGTCGCGAGTAACGCCCAGGCGTCGTAGGATTTGGCCGGCTGGGCCATGGTCATCGGTGAGGGCTAGTAGGAAGTGTTCGGCTGAGACGTAGTCATCTTTTAGTCGCTCGGCCTCGTCCTGAGCGGTGTCCCACACGCGCCTGAAGCGGGCCGAAACGTATGGCTGCGTAGGATTGGCCGCCCGCGGAAAGGCGTCGAGTGCGGGCCCGAGCTGCTGGACTACAGGCCGTGGCTCGACACCAAGCTTCCTGAGCACTGCCGGTACGACACCATCTTTCTGGGTTACCAGCGCTTGCAACAGGTGCTCTGGCTCTACTTGGGTATTCTGCTGCTCCTCGGCCAGGCGCTGGGCGGCGATAACTGCCTCCTGAGCCTTCTCGGTAAGCTTGTTGAGATTAAATGCCACAGTATTTCCCCTTGTTCTTCTGATTCTATTTCGGTCGCCTCGTCCTCAGCCTGTGAATTAAGCTTGTGGCCGTCAACAGGCGGAGATTTACCTGGTGATGGGGGTTAGATACTCAGGCAATCACTTGTCCATTGGCCTCGGACGGGTCTTTCACGGTACTTCGCCTTTCATTTTCAGGTTTGTCGTTCTCCGACTGTCGCACAAAGAGGGTGCCTGCCGTCCCTCCAGGGACGGCAGGACGGAACTGGCCCATACGCTTGGGGGCTAAGGGGCGACGACGATCTGGTCCTCGACATCCGTGACGCCTGGAGCCGACCACGCGGCATCTTCGGCTTCCTCTCGCTCGGCCCAGGAACGTACACTGCCTCGTAGGATCACCTTGCCGTCTTTCACATCCACTTGGATGCGTTGGGCGTCCAACTCGGCGCTGCGTGTCAATGCATCTTCGATTCTGGTCTTGACCTCTGAAGGCGTAGGCTTGAGGCGGAGGCCCACAACCTTGATGAGATTAGTCACGCCTTTGACACCCGTCAAATAGCGGACATCTCGTTCTGCTGCTTCCCTCTCGAAGTTCCATTCGACGTCCCCTTCTAGGGTCACCCAGCCGTTGTGGACGGTCACCTTGATCCGATCCGCAGGCACCTCAACATCCCATTTCAAGGCATTGACGGCGGCTTCGGCGATATCCGTGTCCGTACGGGTTTTCTCGAAGGGCAGCTTTACCTGGATGTCGTTGGCTACCGCCTTGACGCCATCCACACGTTTGGCGGCTCTTTCGGCAGCGAACTTCATCGCGTAGCTGGCGACGGTACCTGTCAGGGTGACTATGCCGTTCTTGACCGCAACTCCAACGTCGGTGGGCTCTACTTCGGGATCCCACTTAAGCTCATCCAGTACGCGTCTCTGGATTTCCTCATCGCTCGGATTGCTGTATGCCACGATTGCTTCCCCCTTTGTAGTTCAAGCTTAGCATCGGATGATGCGTGTTGAGCAAGCTGCTCTCAATCATGGTGCAAGATGAATGCCAGAAAGCATGCTGCCAGGCTAGCCATGAAATAGGCCCTTGCAGGAGTGGTCGGCTTTGGCCATTGCGATGGGAACGGACCGGGGCGATGGGGGTGTGGGATTGAGAACCCGATGCCGGAGGGGAAAGGTGGTGACGCCAGACTACGGAGGGTAAGCCGCAAACCAGATTCTACCAAGCCTCTGGAAGTCTTCCTAATAATGTAGGTGGTCGGTTTGGCGGCCGTAGCCGCGGCCGGTCTCGCGTGATAGAATAAGAGCACTGCGATAAGGCAAGAGAGACAGACTTCTTCTAGGGGGGAACGATACTAGTGGTCTGGCGCGATTATGCTAAGCAACTGAAAGAGGTGCTGGCCCTGGAAGGCAGCCCGGTGGGCGTGGCCTTCAGCGATGAGCCGGTAAGCACCGGCAAGAGCCGCAAGGTGTATGCCTGCACGGCTCTCTATCAAGCCGCCCGCAAGGGCGTTACCTTTAACCTCAGCGCTGCGACGTGTACCTGTCCGGGTGGCCTCCGGTCGCTGGGCCTGGGCGCCCCAGACCCGGAGCGTGCTGGCTTGGTTAAGAAATTCCTGATCCACGGGGAGAAATTCAGTTCGTGCAATGCCTCGTTCTTCCGGTCGCGCGCCCTCAGCCAGGGTCAGGCGCCCTATGGAGTCTCTGAGTACGTAGTGGTGGGTCCCTTGGACGAATTCGAGTTGAAGCCGGACCTGGTGCTGATTCTTTGCAACCCTGCGCAGGCCAGCCGTCTGGTGACGTTATCGACCTACGAAAGCGGGATTCCGGTTACGGCGCAGTTGTCATCATCGACCTGCGGCGGGGCAGTAATGATTCCTCTATCGACCGGTCGGGTCAACGTTACTTTTCTGGATCTGTCCAGCCGGCGGCTGGTGAAAGGGTTCAAGGACTCGGACCTGTTCTTCAGCGTCCCCTATTTCCTGTTGCGCAGTATCGTGGAAAGCATTCCGCTGAGCACGGCTGGTACTGCCGAGGCCGGCATGGGTATCGACGAGGTGATGATCAAGTAGCAGCGAGGGGCTGATTCGGCTTTGCTGGTCTATTAGTTGGGACAGGAGGACAACGTGGGAGGTTTTGAGCAACTCAAAGGTCATGAGTTCCTGAGCCTTGAGACGTTTCGCAAGAGCGGCGTTGGGGTGAAGACTCCTGTTTGGTTTGCTCAGGAAGGTGATGCGTTGTATGTCTGGACGCTTAGTGACTCGGGCAAGGTCAAACGGATCCGTAACAACCCTCGGGTGAACATTGCGCCGTGTAAGAGGCTTGGAGAGGTGACAGGCGAATGGATTGCTGCCCGGGCATCTGTGGATGCTTCAGAGGCTGCAGTGCGACATGTCGTGACCCTGTTGCGCCGGAAATTGGGATTTCAGTTCGCCGTGTTCAGGATGGTAGAGGGGCTGATAGCACGGCTGAGGGGGAAGCGCCGTGTCTCGATCAAGATTTCGTTAGAGGAGAACGGGTAGAATGGTGTCACGCGGGTTGTGGGCCCGTGTCTTCTCTGGGCACCCGTAATGCGGGTCTTCTTGAAAGGCGTGGTTGATTATAGGTGATTTGAGGGCACGTCTGTTCGAGGCCCTGCTAGACTTCGGCATGAAGTTCTTTGCGGGCTGGAATAACTTGCGCCCGATGTCTGATAGCTGGCAACCCGTTTAGGACTTGGCCCCACCGAGCGATTGGTTGAACCAACCGGAGGTCAGGGGGCTGACCGGTTTGGGGTCCACCTCGACGTTGACGCAGGCCGGCAGGCCGGAGGCGAAAGCGCGTGCCAAGGCTGGCTTGATTTCTTCGATGCGGTCCACATACTCGCCATAGCCGCCGAGCGCCTCTATCATCTTGTCGTACCGTTGCCGGGGTTTGAGTGTTGTCCCGTCGGTGCGATTCTCGCCGTATACCAGGCGGTGTTCGTGCCTGACCATGCCCCAGGCGCTGTCGTTAGCGATCACGGCGACCACAGGGAGATTGTGGCGGACCATTGTATCGAACTCCATGGCGTTCATGCCAAAGGAGCCGTCGCCGGAGAAAAGGAGCACTTGCTTATCTGGATGCGCCAGTTTGGCCGCGATGGCAAAGCCTGGCCCAACGCCGAGACACCCGAACGGGCCGCTGATCAGGATCTGGCCCATCTCGCGTGCCTTGAACCAGGGGTAGAACCAGCCCGAGGCGATATCGCCTCCATCGGTGACTACTATGGCATCCTTGTTCAGGGAATCGCACACTTCCTTCGACAGTCTGGCTGGATGAATGGGTAGCGAATCGGCGTTGTAAAGTTGGTCCCTCTGCTGGGTCATGCCGGCGGACAGTGCCTGCAGTTGATCCCGCCAAGGTGCCCAGTTCGTCTTCCGGCTGGCCGTTTTGATCTCTGCGATCATCTGCTTCAGCACGCCCTTGGGGCTGGCGGCAATGCCCAGATCGGCTGCCCGGTTGTAGCCAATCGTGCTGGCATCGGTGGCGACCTGAATGAACTTGGCGTCCGCGCGATAGGCCGGCGGCTGCCCGTAGGCCATTCGGAAATCGAACTTGACCCCGAGGGTTAGCACGACGTCGGCGAGCGCGCCGGAAAGGCGTCCGAAATCTAGAGGATGGTCCTCCGGCACGGCGCCGCGGGCAAGGCTATTGGTTTGCACTGGAATGCCCGTGAGCTCTACGAATTCCCGGAGTTCTTGATCGGCCTTGGCCCAGAAGAGCCCGTCGCCGGCGACTACTACCGGGCGCTCTGCGGCCAGCAGCAGGTTTATCGCCTGCTTGATCAGTTCTGGGCTGGTGCCCGACTCTTGCTCGCTATAGCGGTTTTCGGTGTAGACGACTTCGCTCTCGTCCACTTGGTGGCGCATGATGTCGGTGGGGCACTCGAGGAAGATCGGTCCTGGGGTATCGGCCTGCGCCTTCCGAAATGCTGCGCTGACGTACTCTGGAATCCTTTTGATGTCGAAGATGGTCTTGGACCATTTCGTGACCGAGGCCATCAACCGTGGCTGGTCGAGGTCTTGCAGTGGTCCCATGTCGAACTGCGACAGGGGTGCCCGTCCGGCGATCACGATCACCGGACACTCCGCCACGTAGGCGTCGACGATGCCAGTCAGGGTGTTGGTCACGCCGGGTCCGGCGGTGGCGATCACCACTCCCGGCTCGCCGGTGACCCGCGTCCAGCCGGCCGCGGCGTGGGCGGCCGAAGCTTCGTGGCGCACGTCGATCAACTTCACTGGGCTGTCGAGGCAGGCGTTGAAGATGGGGGCGACGTGTCCGCCGCAGAGCCCGAAGACGCACCTTACGCCCTCTTTCGCGAGGGCTTGGACGAAGATATCCCCACCGTTAACCATTCCCATGTCTCTTTCTCCTTAAATCGTGGCTGGTCGGTGCCTGTCCCAAAGCGTAGGGCGGGCACCAGTTGTGGAAGAGGCTCTCAAGTGCGGCATCTTGCGACTTGGATGAGTTCTAGTGCTTCCTTGCCACCGCGGACCGCGTCGATCGGGATGCGCTGATCTAAAGTGGCCAGTTTACCCTTCTGGTGTACAGCCAATCCGGCCAGGTAGACATCGGTGATCTGAGCATGGGTGATAATCGCGCCGGGTAGCAGGATTTCGAGGATGCTGATATCCTCCGACCAGAACTCGTGGCCTGAAGCTGCGCAAACCTGCTGCAGGATCGCAAATACAGTGAGCACATCTCCAGGCCGGTTTGGGTAGTTGGGGTGGCTGGCAATGCGAACGAAGCCGTTCTCCGTCAGCGGACAGGTGGCCCAGGACAGGTGGCCCTTGTCGGCGAACCAGCGATGGGCTGCTTCATGATGGACGTGCATTGGGTCACTCAGGGCCAGCAAGAGGTTGATATCGAGGAGATAGGTGGTCACGGCGTTTCGTCCCGCAGCCGGTTAACGAGTTCCGACGTGACGACGCCAGCATTCGGTTGGATCGGAAACAGTGGTAGCCCATGTCTTGTCGTGGCGGCAACCTTGCGGGTTAGCGTCTGCCGCGCCAGGTCGGACACTACCTTGCCTACCGTTACGCCTCGCTGCCTGGCAATCTCCTTTGCGGCAAGAAGGACGTCTTCCTCCAGATCCAAGGTGGTACGCATGCCTTCCTCCAGTTGACTTGCAAGCTGGACTTTGATCATCTGATGCTCAATGATATCACGTCAGATGATCAAAGTCCAGCTTTCTGAAGGCTGGCCGAATCACTCGGTAGTCATTGGTAGATCGTTCTCGGTGGTGATTACTCCCTCGATCAGCAGGTCGGCCATCTCGTCCTCGGTAAGGCCGAGAATCTCTTGCAGGACGTACTGGTTGTGCTGACCGAGGCAGGGTGCTGGCGACGTAAGTCTTGCCGGCGTTTCGGACATTCGGTAGGCGGGCGAATGGTAGGCATGCCAGCCGATCACGGGATGCTCGAGCCATTGGAAGTGGTGCCGGTGTGCTAATTGTGGGTCTTTGAAGAGGTCCTCGGCTGTCTGGGTTACCCCAGCGGGCACTCCGACTGCCTGTAGGCTTGTCATTACCGCCTCGGCGTCTTGATCGGATGTCCATTCCGCGATGTGACGGTCCAGTTCGTCTTCGTGTGCCTTGCGATCCTCAAGGGTGCTAAAGCGCTGTTCTGCGGTCCAGGCTGGCGAACCGATCGCCTTGCAGAAGGCCGACCACTGTTCCTCGGTGGCGACGGCGATCGCCACCCAGCGGTCTTTACCGCGGCACGGGTAAATGCCATGCGGCGCCTGGTAGGGGTCGCGATTGCCATCGCGGTTGGCAATGCGGCCATTGACGGAGTAGTCGAGCAAGGCTGGGCCGATGAAGTTTAGGCCGGCCTCGATTTGCGCTTGGTCGATATTTACCCCTCGTCCGGTCTTTCTCCGGTATCGCAGCGCACCGACCACGGCGATGATCAGGTACCATGGTGCTACGATATCGGTATACTGATTGACCAGGGGCAAGGGCTCGTGGTCTGGCAGACCCGTGAGTTGGGAGAAGCCGCCGATGGCTGCTGCTAGAGCGCCGTAGCCGGCGAATCTGGCATGGGGACCGCTTTGGCCTTGCTGGTTGGTGGAGAAGTAGATCAGATCGGGTTTCTCTATGCTAAGTGATTCATAGTCGAGGCCCCACTTCTTCATCGTGCCTGGCACCATGCTATCCGAGACGATATCGGCCCACAAGGCTAGCTTTCGCGCGATCGCTCTTCCTTTTTGGTGGTTGAGGTCTAGGCTGATCCCGAGCTTGTTGACGTTGTATGCGGCGTAGAAACCGCTGCGGTCGATGCCGGGAATGCCATCCTTGAATGGAGGCGTTAGGCGGATTACATCCGGGCGACGGTGGCTCTCGATACGGATCACTGTCGCCCCATGCTCGGCAAGCTCTCGTCCGACCTGGGGGCCAGCAGCGACCCAGGAGAAATCGGCGACCTTTACCCCGTCGAAAATCCGTTTGATCATGACTAGGCTCCTCAAGTGATGCGTGATGTGTAAATAGTGTTGTCCCGCGACTAGGGTGAGAAGTGGTTGGCGCACAGGTTAGGAAATGCGTTGGCTTAGCGCTGGCAAACCGTGCTGAAGACGGCTGTGTCGCAGTTAGCGAATGACGGAATCATGCATCACGTGTCAGATTATCTTGGCCTCCTTGAGATCTATTATCTGTTCGCGTGGTAGTCCTAGCTCGCCCCCGTAGATCTCCCAGTTGTGCTCGCCGAGGAGAGGGGCGCGGCGGCGGATCGTGCACGGAGCGGCCGGGACTTTGACGGCTGGCCCGGGATAGGTCAGGATAGTGGCCAGCTCGGGATGCTCCACGCTGGTCCAGAACTCGCGGTAAGCTAGCTGGGGACTGGTGGCGATGTCGGCTGTGGTATTCACGGGAGCGAAGAGCAGGCCGAACTCAACCGCGGCGGCAAAGAGCTCGGCCTTGGTCTTTGTTTGCAGCCAGGCGGCGATGGCGTCGAATAGCTGGTCGGCATCTTTCTGCGTCAAGGAGGCCGCGTTTAGCGTCTCCCAAGGATAGTCGGCGAGTTCTAGGGCGTAGCCGTCGACGTTGGCCAGTTCGACGATCTTGCGCGACGAGGCTACCAGACCCGCCTGGGCCCCTCCGCCGATCATCATCAAGACGTAGCCGTCGGCGACGGGGAACACCCAGCGCAAGAACAGCGGTGGCTCCGGGGCTGGTCGTGGCTGAATTTGGAATGGGCCATATCCGCGGGGATTGACTTTGAGGAGGTCCCATATTTCCGTTGCTCTCATCAAGGAAAGGACTATGGCCTCTTGCATGGATACGTCCACGAACTGACCTTCGCCGGTTAGGTCGGCATGGTAGTAGGCCAAGACGGAGCCCACGGCTCCGTGCATAGAGCCGTGAAAGTAGGCCTGAGGGGCTGTGATGCGCATCGGCGGCCCGTCCAGATAGCCATACATGCGCGCCAGGCCGCCCATCGCCGTGAGCACTAGGTCGTCGACTGCGTATTGGTGGTAGGGGCCTGTCTGACCGAACGGCGTAATCGAGGTCATGACTAAGGAGGGCTTACGGCAGCGCAGCACTTGATAGCCGAGCCCCAGTGCCTCCATCCTGCCCGGCGGCCCAGACTCGATCACTATGTCGGCGGTTTCGATCAGCCGGAGGAAGATCTCGCGGCCTGCTGCAGCTTCAAGATTCAGCGTAATGCTACGTTTGTTGGCTGCGGTATAGAACCAGTGAAGGCTTTTTTCAAGGTCTACCTGGTCCCGAAAGAAAGGGCCGCCGCGGCGGGCAGGATTACCCTCGGGTGGCTCGACCGCGATCACGTCGGCGCCAAAGTCGCCGAGCACCCGGCCACAGTAGGCACCTTTCTCGTCGGCGAGGTCGAGCACTCGGCATCCTTCAAGAAGGAAAGTGGAAACTGCGTTTTCGGTCATTGACTATCAAACCCCCAGCGTGTTTGTAGATCCGAGAGGAGGTGATTGGTGGGCGCAACCTTGACAATTACGAGGTCGATGCCGCCTGATGATCGTGTCGGATCACTCTTGATCTGATTGACTAACGTTGTCATGCGCTCGGCGGAGAACTTATCACAAGCGGTAATCCCTTGTCAAGGTTAGCTCCTTTGAGCCGGCTTTCAACCCATCGTTTCGGGCGTCATGGGTGAAAAGGGAGAGTCCCTTCGGCCCTAATGGCTATCCCCTGCGCCTATGCCTGTGGGAGGAAGGTCAGGGCCGCCGACCGGGTGCGGCTTGGGGCGCCAAAGGGAGCGAGGAGGCGAGTAGCAAGCGAAGCCGGCGAGGTCGCAGTTTATCGCCAAAGGGAAGAAGGGTGAGGCGAAGGATAGGTACTCCTGGTTCGGCTACAGGCTGCATCTCCTAGTGGATGCCAAATGCGAGGTGCCCATCGCCGCCATCATAACGGCAGTAAACGAGGCGGATACGACGCAGTTGAAGCTGCTGGCGGTTGGTATGGAGTCATCTCAGATAGGACGTTGTTGTCACTGAGATGTCAAGCGGATCGGAGGAGGCGCTTGGCGAATAACGGAATAGATCACGAAGATGTGGCAGACAGGCCGAACATAGTGCTGATCTTTCTGTGCTGGTGGTCGAGGAATGATAGCTGTTCGTGTTAGGTCTCGTCGGCGTACCGCTAGCGGTACGCCGACGAGACCTTTTCGCGTGGGCAGTCGCGGATGGCACAGTGCGAATCTCCGCAGGGAGTGCGGATGCTGGCACGGCATCCCTTTATTGCTTCGGTGTTCAGCATACCGAGCGCCACCTCTATTCTTTGCCTTTGGCAAGAAGGAAGCTTCTGGTGGCCGCGTGAACGCCAAGGGCTGCAGGCTGCCAAGGCTGCGCATGTAATGGTTAGGGTTATCTCTTCTTCCTGGGCAAGATCACGGTGGTAGTACCTGGCGTGGTCTTCTGGCCCTGCTGGTTCTCGGTCCAGACGTCGGCTTCGACGTAGCCCTCGCCGTTCTTGATGTACTTGTTGGTGACGACGCCTTTGACATAGAGAGGCACGCCGGGTTGGTCCATGCCGCGGTAGCTCACGCCGAGCTTCTTGATCGTGCCTCCTTCGCCGATCCAGTCGGTGACAAGCTGGCCTACGAAGCCAGCTTTGAGGAGGCCGTGTAGGATCACGCCTGGCAGGCCATTGCCTTGAGCGAAGTCCTTATCATAGTGTATTTGATAGAAGTCGCCGGAAGCGCCGGCATACATCACTAGCTGTTGGGTAGTCGGGTTCTTGGTGAGCATGGGGAGTTCCATCCCCACTTCGACATCTTCGTAGTAGACCTGCTTGGCCATTAGTTTATGCTCCTTTCCTCATGCGTTAAGCGCTTGGACGTTCAAGCGTCAAACGTTCTAGCGTTCAAACCCAATTAGTAGGTGATCAAGGTGTTCTTGTGGATGGCTACCTTCTCGCCAAACTGGTTGGTGTAGGTTTGCTTGGTGATGACGAAGAGCATATTGCCCAGGCTACCTTTGCGTTCGTAGAGGTCCGCAAGCTCGCTGACGACGGTGATCCTATCGCCGACATGAACGGGCTGAAAGTACTCCCACTCGTCGCCGCCGTTGAGCCGCCGGGTGTAGGGAAGATTGATCCTCATTGCTGCCGGGTCGCCCGCTAGAGAGCAGAAGAAGGTTGGTGGCACGACCATGCCACCGTAGCGAGTCTTGCGCGCCTTGGCTTCGTCGTTCCACAGAGGATTGGGATCACCGATCGCCTGGGCAAATCGCCGGACAGCTCCCTTCTCAATCAGATGCGTGACGGGCTTGCCCTTTTTGCCGATCGCGGCCTTCATCTCGTCGGTAATGACCGAGGTGACGGTTCCCTCTTCGGGCATTGCTGTATTCCTCCTTCCAGTTTCTACTACGGCTCTCCCCGACGACCTGGGAGAGCGATCGTCCAGGCCTTCGCTGCATAGTATAGCTGAGTTTTGCCCTTTCGTGAAGCCTGGTCAGGTGGCGGGTACGACCCGGAAGATGTGGTCGTCGTCAGGGGCGGACGGCCAGCGGTTATCCCGATTGCTGGTGGAGAAGTAGAGCGCGCCGTCCGGTCCGACGGCGACATCGCGGATGCGCCCGAACTCCTCCGCGAAGAGCCGTTCCTCCCCGGTCACTTGGTCCATCTTTGGACCGCCGAGGACCAGGCGGTGCAGGTGATGGCCGCGCAACGCGCCAAAGAACAGGTTGCCTTGCCACAGTTTCAGAAGGTCTCCAGAGTAGAAGGCGACGCCCGAGGGCGCCCAGGTGTCCGTGCCGCTCTCAAGTACCGGATCGATGAAGCGGGGGTCGTGGGCGATCGTGAAGACGATCGGCCAACCATAGTTGCCGCCCGGTAGGATGCGGTTAATCTCATCATGGCAGCAAGTATCACCCTCCACGCCGGCGCTGGGGCCGTGTTCGGTCTCGAACAGCGCTCCGGTGCCGGGCTGCCAGGCCAGGCCTTGGGGGTTGCGGTGACCGTAGGAGTAGATAGGTGAGCCGCGGAAGGGGTTATCCGATGGAATCGAGCCGTCGGCATTGAGACGTAGGATCTTGCCGGCAAGCGAATCAAGGCGTTGGGCTAGGTCGCCGTGGGTGGTGTCTCCGGTCGTAGCGTAGAGCTTCCCGTCCGGACCGAACTTTAGACGACCTCCATCATGGATCGGACCGGCCGGGATGCCCTCGAGGAGGACCTTTTCACTGCCGGCCTTTAAGCCCTGCAGGGTGAGACGCGAGATACGGTTGTGAATACCGGCTTGGTCTTGGTAGGTGTACATGACATAAAGATGGCCGTTCTGCTCGAAATGCGGGTCCAAGGTCAGGCCCAAGAGACCGCCCTCGTCCGTCGGTGCGGCTGGGAACACCGCTACTGGGTCGGGCAGCAGCCGGCCGTCGACAATCAGCCGGAGGCGCCCCGGCCGCTCGGTGACAAATAGGTAGGTGCCGGTTTCGGCCTGCTTGTTGGAGGCGGGCAACCGGGTGGTAAAG
>Ga0315298_1004086_pt1 | contig 22297 bp, 16 predicted proteins | sample WHS_1_MG_FD_203077 | JGI IMG/M metagenome (GOLD analysis project Ga0315298, IMG submission 203077) | Extremophilic microbial mat communities from Washburn Hot Springs, YNP, Wyoming, USA - WHS_1_MG | ecosystem: Environmental > Aquatic > Thermal springs > Hot (42-90C) | place: USA: Wyoming...
ATACTTTCTAATATCGGTGGGGCAGACCTTCGCAGCCCTAACACGAATCAATATATCAGTTGGGCCGACTGATGGAGTTGGAATGTCAACGATGCGGACATCTTCCTTTTCATATAGTAAAGCAGCTTTCATAGTTCTGCACCTTTTTCAAAGGCTGTCATCTTATGCTTATAAAGATTAGCAACCCTTATCAAGCGAGCTTTCTATTAAAAACGGGGCAAAAAAATAGGGTGCTTCACACAGGCATTATCGTTCATATTGATTGTTGAACAGTCGGAGAGGTTGTTGGCGGCTTAATTGAGAAGAACGCTATCGTTAAGAGGATCATTGACACCCAGATCACCAACAAACCTATCAAGATCACCGTCATCACAGCGCCTATAAGTAACACCAGCCCTGCAGTCCCAAACATACCTACCCCAGTCTTTTCCCGGAGGATGTTAAACGACCTTCTGAAGAATATGGCTGAGACAACGATGAAAACAAACAAGATAACTAGGTCAACAAGTATGATCGTTATAAACGGCCAGATCAAGTTTAGGTTCGCGATGTTCTGCCAGTTAACGGTACCTAGCTTCGCAAAATCAGACCATTGCTCGAAATCAATACCCAACGAAGCTATCAACCCAAATGCAGCAGTCACCATTATTACTGCGAAGACCACAATTCCAATCACCGCCAGAATCACCCCGTAAAGCGCGTAATTGAATATACCCCTCTCACCGTAGAAGGTTGAGAGCTCTTTCATAGCAATAAGCAATAGCACAAGACCAACTAACCCTACTATGCCTGCGTAAGAACCTATAAAAGGTATAGAACCTATTACGATCAATAGGGCGCCTATACCCCCTAAAGTTCTGATCGTTTCGAAATCCGTATAATAGCACCTCTTTAGTTCACTTTATAATGAATCAAATAAAAAGCTTTCTAAATTAATCATAAAATCTTTCCCTCACCACGATCTTGGTAAGCCGCCAACATAGAAGATGGTGACGATGTGACTGAATACTTATATATTAAGAGCGGTGGTTAAAACTATTATGGCACAGTTGAGCAAGTTAATTGTGTCCTCTCCAGCATTTGAGAACGGAAAGTTCATACCTAGAAAATACACTTGCGACGGAGACGACGTAAACCCCCCATTAGAGATCAAGAACATCCCAAAGGAAACAAAAAGCCTCGCCCTAATAGTTGACGACCCAGACGCGCCGAAGGGAACATGGGAACACTGGACAGTTTGGAACATCCCTCCAACAGAGAGAATACAAGAAAACACCGTCCCAGGTGTAGAAGGGCTCAACGACTTTGGCAGACACTCCTATGGAGGCCCGTGCCCACCCTTTGGTACACATCGATACTTTTTCAAGGTATACGCACTTGACACATTGTTAAACCTAAGCCCTAACGCTAGGAAAAAAGACTTAGAAAGAGCGATGGAAGGCCACATCCTATCCAAAGGGGAATTGATCGGCTTATACAAAAGATAGGGCCAAAGAGCTATAAACTGTAGAAGCTTTCAAAAATCTGCATATTCGCAAATCTATCCAACCCTTTCCTCTAAGTAGTAGGTTACATTGCTGTGTTGCATAATTTCGAAATTCGTATTTAGAAGCCTTTTTAGAAGACGAAAATTCTTCTTGTATGCTGGTGTTTGTTAAAGTATAATGGTTGCGGTGACGAAAAAATTAGATCATGCAACACAGCACTTTCATCCCAAACCTTATATACTTGGCGAGCATTAACATAAAGAAACTTGGCAAAGCCAAGGTGTGTGAGAAATTAAAAATGAAAAGATCTGCTCCAGCCTTCTTATTGGTTTTGATGTGCCTTGGCAGTGGTTTAATTCCGTATGCCACTGCCGCGGGATGCCATTATGAACTTGACAGGCCATACTATCACCCAGGGGACACAGGTTACTTCCTCGCAGATGTAAGCAATAACCAACCCACCTACGTGGATATAGCGCAAGCAACTTTAAACATAACTGGCATCGGCGTCTTCACGTGGGATCCGTCAACCGTTAACTCGTCTGATCTGCATTCTGCTTCGCTCATAGAAATGCCTCTCTTTGACGCATCCGGAAACGTGTATAAGCAGGTTGTTGGCTGCCGCATACAAAAGGGTGGAAGCGCCGTCTTCCGCATAAGCTTCAAGATACCTGAGAATGTCACCGCACAGGACTACAGTTACAGCTTCTACATGCCGATAGTGACGGACATCCCTGTTCAAGTTTATGGGGTGGTCAGTGTTTTTCCTCAGGGTGAATCGCCACCTCCAGATTTATCCAGCTCCTTCTTTCTTGTAGGTTTATTTCTGATTCTCGTGTTTTCGCCGACTTATCTGATTTTAAGGCGGAAGAAAGTAAAAGCCGCCAAATATGCTCTGATAGGCGTAATCTTGTCCATAATCATCGTGTTGACAGTTGCGTGGAGGATAATTGCATTTGCATTATTCATGAGTTTAATTTTCTTACCCTTTTGGCCTATCGTTCCCATTATTGTAGGGGTACTTCTTTGGAGACGACGAAAGAAAAGAATGAAAAAAGAAATGCTTGTGGCAAAGCAATAATTTAAATAACAATCAGAGCGGGTAGGAAGAGGGCTTTCAACAGCCTGCCAGCTTCCGAATTAATGGTATCGCCTTTTCTCAATCACTTCCTTTTCTTCCAAGATCCTCTTCATGGCATCCTTATACTTGCACGATTTCCAGCTTCTGTCAAGCTCAGCCTCATTATCCAATAATTCTTAGGCATTATTGTTTGCGCACTCAGCGAAAAGGTCATCATTCAAGTCAACATAACTGAAAGCCAGATGTTTCGCATTCTTTTGGTCTCTTACATTTTGGAGAACCTTTTCAATAATGTCATAGCTGCTATTGCTTCTACCTGAAATACGATGCGAACTAATTTTATCAATAAGTTAGAAAATTATTGCTGGATAACAAGAAGGTGAGCACTAAAATCAGACCAGCAACAGATTCTGTTTCTTAAAAGACGACATAAGCCTGTTTAATTTAAGATTTATTATAAGACGCTCTTAATTCTTCTCCTTTTTATTCTCATACAGGAGGCCCAGGTGTCTCTAAAAGTTAACCTGTGCTGACCAGAAGATAGAATCCTTTTGAGATAGGATGCGATAATGTCTTGTCACCTAATTGATACTCGCCTGGAGAAAATATTAACCCCGCTTTCGGGTTACTGTGCGTCGTGAAGGTAATAGAAGGATAAAAGGAAACGCACGACCCAACATCTGCCCTCTCTGATGTCCCATCGGGAAAGGTGACAAAAATCAGATCAAAAAAAGATTTAAGCAGATACGTAAGATTGATGCTGGCAAATATGCTTTTCAAACAGATAAAGAGTGTTGGCGATAACTTTTCATACATAATCGCTGATGAGCCAACAGGAGAAGCGGTTGTTGTAGACCCAGGCTTTAATGCCGAAGCCATATTAAGGTACTTAGAGAAACACGGTTTGAAGGCCAGATATGTTATAAACACCCACTCACATTACGATCACGTAACAGATAATGATAAGATAGCTTCAAAGTTCGGAGCAGAGGTGATCGCGCACACTTCGTCAACGAACCAGAAGGATATAGAAGTTGACGATAATAGCCTCATACAGGTAGGCGAGGTCAAGATTAAGGTCATTCACACCCCAGGACATACCCCAGATAGCATATGCTTGCTAATCGATAATAAACTTCTTACAGGAGACACCCTCTTTGTTGGGGAATGTGGGAGAACGGATCTACCAGGGGGCAACGCTAAGGAACTGTATTATAGCCTCTTCGGCAAGCTAATGAAACTAGATGACGAGGTGGAGGTTTACCCTGGACATGATTATGGAGTACGTCCATATTCAACAATAGGTTTAGAAAAGAAGACCAACTACGTGCTAAAGAAGAGAACACTTGAAGAGTTTATAGAGTTTATGGGCTCACCTTAAAGGCTAGCCTTATACATCTTCAAACCCTCAATAGACCAGAACATGTCGACCTATCTGATATCAAAAAAACTCGTCTTCGATAAAGCGCCACATAATCATGAATAGAAAACTCAAGTTCTAGCCACCTAATTAGAGGTACATGCATAAAATACACCAGATTTCGAAAAGAATTATATAGAAAGTTGATTTTACAAGAAGTATGAATCCTGTAGAGTTATTAGAAAACATACACTGGGTAGGTGCAGTCGACTGGAACGTCAGAAACTTCCACGGCTTCACCTATTCAACCCACCGTGGGACAACCTATAACGCATACCTTATAATTGATGATAAGGTGGCTCTTGTAGATACAGTTTACGGCCCCTTCGCAGAAGAAATGCTAAAAAAGATAGAGAAGATTACCCCTCTATCCAAAATAGACTATGTGGTAGCAAACCACGTGGAAACCGATCACTCCGGGGCAATTAAATACGTTTTAGAACACGCACCGAACGCTGAGGTGGTGGGAACAGCATCATGTAAGGTTGGACTACAAAAACACTACTTCGGAGACTGGGACTTCCAAATCGTGAAAAGCGGTGATGAGATAAACTTAGGGAGAAGAAGCCTAAAGTTCATAGAGGCGCCGATGCTACATTGGCCAGACAGCATGTTCACCTACATAGAGAAGGACGCACTCCTGTTACCTAATGACGCCTTCGGCCAACACCTCGCGACGTCGAAAAGGTTCGATGATGAAGTGGATCAAAAGACGTTGATGGACGAGGCTGCGAAGTACTACGCTAATATTTTATGGCCGTTAAGTAAGCTGGTGATAAGGAAGATCGAAGAAGTACAGAGAATGGGGGTAAAGATCAACATGATCGCTCCAAGCCATGGGGTAATCTGGAGAAGCAACCCGATGAAGATAGTTGAGGCGTACCTTAAGTGGGCTAAAGGGGAGAGCGAGAGAAAAGTTCTCATCGTATACGATACAATGTGGGGAAGCACGGACAAGATGGCTAGAGCCATAATAGACGGGTTACAGAGCAAAGGTGTTGAAGCAATACTTTTCAGGGTACCAACCTCTGACAGGGGGGATATAATAAAGGAGCTCTTGGAAGCGAAGGGCTTGTTGATCGGCTCCTCAACCATCAACAACGGTGTACTCCCTACAATAGCACCTTTTCTAGAAGAGCTTAGAGGGCTGAAACCGTTGAATAAGATAGCTGCAGCCTTTGGGTCGTATGGTTGGGGAGGTGGAGCGACCAAGGCTATAGAGGAGTCTCTTACAAAGGCCGGTATGGAAATCGCTTTCCCCGCGCTTTCTTTGAAGTGGGTGCCTGATGAAGAGGAGCTTGTAAGGTGCTTTGAATACGGGAAGGCGTTCGCGGAGAGGGTACTTGCTACTTAGCGGTGCACACCCTCTTTTTATTCATGAATTAATAGGCAAAAAATGTCTCCATAGTGCTAAAGTTTTTGACTACGACCCTTCAAACATTTTATAAAGTTAAATACTTATAAAGGATTCTACTTCATCGATACCACATGTCGACTTATTCCGACTTAAGGCAGGAAATTGAAGTGGTTAGAAAAAATCTTATCGACAAACAGACAAAAATGAGGGACGACTTAGAGAGATTCCTTAGGATGGAGGTCACGGAAGCAGGCATCTCTAGGAGCTTCACTGCCTTCGCTGTAGAAACTATGAAATCGACGGTAGCGCTTTGTGATATTGTCTCAAAGTTGATAGAGCGCTTGGAAGAAGCTGAAAAGCTCAGATAACTCACCAACCTTCTAAAAGAGAGGTTGATCAACCATCCTTTTGGTTCGAGAAAACTTCTTCGAATCCCTTCAGAGAAATCCTTTTAGTATAATGGAAGGCTTTCTTTAGAAACCTGTGGCGTAAAACCCTACCTGGGCAGTTCTGTGTCTGCTGTCCATTCGCAATAACTATCTCCCCGTTGACTATAACGTATTCTATCCCCTCTGGATATTGATGAGGGTTCTGATAGGTCGCTTTATCCATAACCGTATCTGGGTTAAATACCACTATATCAGCCCACATGCTTTCCCTGATCACCCCCCTATCCCATAACCCAAGCCTTTGAGCAGGAAAAGAAGTCATCTTACGCACAGCATCTTCTAAACTAAGTATCGACCTTTCCCTAACATACTCCCTCAATATTCTTGGATAAGTGCCGTAGAACCTCGGATGTGGCTTACCAGCAGATAACACGCCTTCTGGTGACGTGGACCAAGAGTCCGTACCAACCATTGTTAAAGGGTTAGACATTATTCTACTAACATCTTCTTCCTTTGTGACGAACACCACCATTGTGCCCGAGCCCTCCTCCTCCACGAGCAAATCCAAAAGAGCCGTTAACTCATCAGGTTTACCCATCATCCTCGCAACTTCTTTGATGCTCTTCCCTTCAAGGCACCTGTTCTTCTCAGTCTTCACATTGCTTATGTAAACGTTCTCCCACCCGTTTTCACCGATGATATTCTCCCAACCAACTGTATCTTTCTCGATATCCTCCCTTATCTTCGCCCTATCCTCAAGCCTCCTTATCCTCTTTAAAAGCTGTTCCATACCGCCTTCATGAACCCATGGGGGAAGAAGAGTTGCGAGAGAGGTCATCCCAGCTTCGTAGGGGTATTGATCACACGCTACGTCAACACCTCTTTTCCTAGCGTCCTCCATAAGCTTCAGAGTTTCAACGCTCTTCCCTATCTGCTGCCTACCAGCGACCTTGTGATGTGATATCTGCACCGAAACCCCGCTTTTCTCCCCAATCTCGATCGCCTCCTCAATTGAATGGGTAAGGTTCGAGCTCTCCCCTCTAATATGCGATGAGTACAACCCTTTGTACTTAGCAACGACCTTTGCGATTTCTATCAATTCGCTTGTTTCAGAGAAGGTGCCAGGAGAGTAGATCAAGCCAGTAGACATGCCGAAGGCTCCTGCCTCCATCGCTTCGGCTACAAGGTACTTCATGTGCTCTAGTTCTACATCCTTAGGGGTTCTATCTTGGAAACCCATCACAGCAATCCTAACTGTTCCATGCCCGACCAGGTGTGCAACATTTGATGTTAGATCGCACTTGTCCTCTTGTCTAAGATAATCTTCAAAGGTTGACCATCGGAGCTTAATGGACACGCCTGGCGGCAAGAAAGGTTCAATATATTTTTCAAGGAGAGGTTTATGCTTTTTATTAATAGGAGCCAAGCTTATGCCACAGTTCCCCACCACAAGAGTCGTTATCCCTTGATGTATCGTACTTTCAAGCTTTGGATTTATGAAGATGGTTAGGTCCGAGTGGCTATGCATGTCGATGAACCCAGGGGATACCACTTTACCCTGCGCATCTATCACAGTATCCGCCTTTTCCTTCTCTAGACGACCTAGTTCAACTATTTTACCGTCCTTTATACCTATGTCGGCTTTAAACCATGGGTTACCAGTCCCATCGACAACCTTACCGCCTCTGACGATTATATCGAGCAAGCAAAGAGCACCCTTTTACTTTTCCAAACTGATGGGATTATTTAAGATTTGGATAGAGGCCATAGTTAGGAGAATCTTAAGAGCACATGATGTCGACGGAAACCTCTAACAATCCTGTACAATAATAAAAAAGTTGGTTGGCGCCTTTACCGAGTTTCTGGCGCCTCTCTTTTACTTCTCATCACAACAACCACTAGTATTAGGATCAGTGCCAGCGATAGAGCCCCAGCCACCAACATGTTAGCCCTCAGCTGTATAATGATCGGCGCGAAGATCAGGCTTACGAGGTTGATCACTTTGATCATCGGATTTAACGCCGGCCCAGCTGTGTCTTTGAGAGGGTCACCCACAGTGTCCCCTATGACTGAAGACTTGTGCTCATCAGAGCCCTTGCCACCGTAGTAGCCATCCTCTATCTTCTTCTTCGCGTTGTCCCACGCCGCTCCCGTATTGGCCATGAAGACCGCTAGAAGTTGCCCTACCAAGATGACTCCTGCTAGGAAAGCTCCGAGGGCTAGTTCACCAAGCAATAACCCAGCTACTATTGGGGTCAGTACACCCAGTAGAGCCAGACCCACCATCTCCCTCTGCGCAGCGGCAGTAACCATGGACACTACCTTTGCGTAATCAGGCTTCCTCGTTCCTTCCATTACACCCGGCGTCTTAAACTGCTCTCTAACTTCTTCGATAACCTTAGAAGCGGTTCTTCCCACAGCTCTAATCGATATAGAGCTGAATAGGAATGGTAAAGCTCCGCCGACTAACAGACCTGTGAAGACCATAGGATCCGCTATGTCAAATTTTACCTCTACTCCAATTGCTTCCGCATATGACGCGAAGAGTGATATGGCTGCGATGACAGCTGAAGCGATGGCAATAGCCTTTGTGACAGCCTTCGTTGTGTTACCTGCTGCGTCTAAGTCTGCTAGTGCTTGTTTGGACTTCGCGTCGCTTCCTGCCATTTCAGCGATGCCTCCCGCGTTATCTGAGATCGGCCCGAAAGCGTCCATTGAAACGTTGTTTCCAGTGTGCGTGAGCATACCTATGCCAGCTAGCGCAACGCCGTACATCGCGAAGATCGCACCTGCTCCTGTGAAGAAGATCACCGATGCCACGATCGTCGCTGCGATAACTATAAGCACCCAAACCGTGCTTTCCATACCTAGTGCAAGGCCTTCAAGTAGTAATGTAGCAGCACCCGTTTTAGAGGCTCTCGCAATCCTGTCAACAGGCTTCCTATCTGGGCTTGTGAAGTAGTCTGCAAGTTTATTGAAGCTGATCGCCAAAAGTATCCCAACCGCGGTAGCGAAGAACACTCTTAAGTCGCCTACGTAGTATTGTGCTAAGAAGAAGAAGCTGACAGTAGATATTACTGAGGAGAGGTCGTATGATAAGTCCATAGCTTTGAATGCGTTTCCTTTGGTTAAGCTGTCAGGCCACAGCGAGACTGTGTACGTTCCAGCTATCGTACTTAGGACGCCGATCGCCCTAACTAGGAGGGGAAAAACTATCCATTTAAAGTCGAATGGTTTAATCGCTAGACCGAGGAGCATCGCAGAGACCATCGTCACTTCGTACGATTCGAAGATGTCTGCCGCCATCCCTGCGCAGTCACCTACGTTGTCGCCTACAAGATCAGCTACTACCGCGGCGTTCCTGGGATCATCTTCTGGGATACCCTTCTCGACCTTTCCTACAAGGTCAGCTCCTACGTCCGCAGCTTTTGTGTAGATTCCACCACCAACTCTCATAAAAAGTGCTAAGAGTGTTCCTCCGAAACCAAATCCAAGTAGGACTTCTGGCGCTTCTTTAAGATAGAATATGAATATTAGGGTTCCCCCTAGTAGTCCAAGGCCGTCAGTAAGCATCCCTGTTACAGTACCAGACCTATAAGAGATTCTAAGAGCATCTCTAAAACTCTTCCCTGCTACAAAAGACGTTCTAATATTCCCTTGCACAGCCATATTCATTCCGAGAAAACCTACCATCGCTGAGAAGAAAGCGCCCATCAGAAAAGCAGCTGCCCTGCCTAAGGATATCGCGAACGACTGCCCTGCTAAATCTGCAGAGAGGTATAATATTATTGCCAGTATTCCTATCAATAGGATTATTGACTTGATCTGTCTCATCAGATAAGCATTGGCCCCTTGTTTTATTCCACCCCAGACCTCAACCATCTTCCCAGAACCTTTAGGCTCTCTCAAGACCTGTCTTGCAAGTAGAGCAGCGTAGATTAAAGCGCATATTGCGACAAGTATTATGCTTAAAAGAGCTGTTTGCTCGAATGGCGTTAGTACTTCTCCCATATAATCACACAGAAAGACGGTAAAAAACCCAGTATATTAACATATAGCGTACAGTACATGCGAATAGATCTTGGTTAGTTTTTACAAGCTTTTTTAAAAAAAGCACATAAATTTTATATTGACCTCTTTTTCTACATTAAATTTTTCACCAAGAAGACTTCGTCCTCTCCTTTAGAAATTTAAGAGCATCCTCCATCGTGGGCAGTTTCCCTCTGGTACCAGCGCTCATCACCTTTATCGCAGCGACAGCGCTTCCAAGCATAACCGCTTTATCAACAGGCCACTGTTTCGCTAAACCAGCTAAGAACCCAGCGACAAATACGTCTCCGGCACCAGACGTGTCCACTGCCTTTACTTTGAAGATAGGTATAACCATCCTCTCACCTTTAAACGCAACATGATATTGCTCGCCTTCTCTGATAACTACAGTTGATGGACCTAGATTTAGAACGTTATCCAAGGTTTCTTCTACGTTTGAACCCCCTCCGATCAAAGTCGCTTCCCTAAAAGTTGATAGGAAAACATCTGTCAGTCGAAGCACCCTCCTCTGAGTTAACTGGAACTCCTCCCTATTACTCCACAAGGCTTCTCTAACATTTGGGTCGTAAGAGACAGAGACATTGTGTTCTTTGGCGACTTCAAGTATTCTGAAGACTGTTTCCCTCGTCAAAGCCTTTCTAAGCATTGCTTCAGAGTAATGGAACATCTTAGTGCTGGCTATATAACCTTCATCAATATCTTCAGGTTTTAGCATCGTCTCTGGGTCAGAGTACCCAGGGAAACGGTAGAAGATGTAGTGCCTATCACCTGTTTCGTCTACCGAGTAGAAAGCGATTCCTGTAGCAAACCCCTTAACACGCTTAACATGTGAGATGTCAACATTTTGGGCTTTGAAGTCGTTCAACACTAGGGTTCCAAATTCATCATCCCCAACACAACCAAGAAAACCCGTCTTTAACCCTAACCTAGAAGCCTCCACTAAAATGTTAGAAACCGAACCACCAGCTGATGGAAAAAAAGCTTTAACTTCATTCAACCGCACACCCTTTTCCCTTGGGGCAAAATCTATGATAGCAGATCCAAGACCTATAAGATCCAACGCCAACCAAACCCACCTACTACACCTTAAGGACTTACAAATACTAAACTCTTTTCTTCTATATACACTAATAGTAGCAAGGTGATCCAACAGCAAACGGATTGCACCGAGGAAAGGTGACGGAGAAATTCAAAAAACGAATGCAGTTTGGAAAGTATATTTGATGGTCTTCCTGCATGTGGATCAACTCTGTAACCAAAGAATAAATAATAGGCGGTGCTCTTTTTCTTAGGGTGTATTAAAAATGGTTTTCTGTTCAAGATGTGGGAAAGAGTTACCGGAAGATGCCTTTTTCTGCCCCAAATGCGGTGTTAAAACTTTGAAAGGCACCGAAGCGGGTGTGACGTCTCCATATGAGGATTGGAGGGAGACGCTCTCAAGAATGGGGAAGGAGATGGAGAAAGCGTTTGACACAGCAGCTAAAGAGATAGAGAAAGCGTTCAGCACTGCTAAGAAGAGCATTCAAGAGTCTACTGGGGCAACGCCGATCGTCTGCCCTAGTTGCGGTGCAAACGCCAAGCCAGGAGCCATCTTCTGTACTAACTGCGGGAAGAAGTTGAAGGAGTAGCGTCCCGTATTCGGCCTAAAAAGCAGCTGCTGAGCTCGATACTCCCTATATTTTTTCCTTATTTAATCCAGGCGACAAATTTTTAATAAAGACCTTAACTCTAAAAGTATGTGATCAAAGTCTTATATTAGAGCAGTTTTATGTTCACCAGCGATGCTCAACTCTAAGCTTTACCAAAAGTACCTTTCAGAAGAGATTACTAGCGAAGAAATGGCAGCAATAGAAGAGAATGCAGAAAGCATGGGCTTTTCTAGAAGACTAATGATGGAGAATGCTGGAGCTTGCACAGCAGACTTCATAGCCAACAAGTTAGATTTGAGAGATAAGAGGGCTCTTATCGTTTGCGGAACTGGTAACAACGGAGGAGACGGCTTTGTAGTTGCCAGACACATCAGGAACTTTGGTGCAGCAGTAAGCTTAGTGCTGATTGGAAAACCTGAGGAAATAAGAACAGAGGAGGCAAGGTCGAATTGGAGCCTAATAGAAAAAATGGACGAAGTCTGGAAGACAAGCATCGCAGACACCTCCCAAATTGATCTGCTTAACAGAGAAATTGATCGGGCAGACTTGATCGTTGATGCTATGCTAGGTACTGGGGTAAAAGGGGAGCTGAGAGAGCCGATGATGTCGGTTGTAAACGCAATCAACGGTAGTGGTAAACAAGTGTTTGCAATAGACACACCAACCGGCTTAAATCCTTCAACTGGGGAAATTCACGGCCAAGCTGTGAAGGCGAGCTACACAATCACTTACCATAAGATGAAAAGCGGGTTAAAGGCCAAGCGTGAATATACAGGTGAAATTAAAGTTAAGCAGATCGGAATACCCTTTGAAGCAGAGTTTTTTGTTGGACCAGGGGACGTCCGAAGGGTGATAAAGCCACGTAAGGTCTATTCACATAAGGGTGATAACGGTTACATACTAGTCATCGGAGGAAGCGAGGTTTTTTCAGGAGCGCCAGCACTCTCCGCGCTCTCTGCGTTAAGAACTGGGGCTGGGCTTGTATACGTCCTAGCGCCAGCAAGCGTATCAAGTTCCATTAGACAGATTTCACCTGATCTAATCGTCCAACATTTTCCTTCAAACAATTTAGACTCGTCAGCACTAAACCTTGTAGAAGAACTAATTCAGAGGGCTGATGCCTTAGTAGTCGGACCTGGATTGGGGTTGAATGAAGACACAGTCGATGCGGTGCATGAAATCATGAGGAGGGTAAATGGCAGGGTCCCGGTGGTCTTAGACGCGGATGGATTTAAAGCCGCAAAGTCGGATCATAGAATTCTTGAAAATACTGTCGCAACACCCCATGCTGGAGAGTTCAAATACGTCTTTGAAACCCAAGTTGAAGAAGAATGGTGGAGGAGGTTGGACGAAGCGGTCGAGGCAGCCAAAGAGTATCGCTTTACTCTAATACTGAAGGGGCATGACACAATCATCACCGATGGAAAAAGGGTTAGAGTCAACAGGTGGAACACCCCTGGAATGGCGGTTGGAGGGACGGGGGATGTGTTATCAGGGATCCTAGCTACATTACTAGCGTGGAAGCAAGATAGGTTCCTATCCGCAGTAGCATCGACCTATATCCATGGTGACGCAGGGAAAAAGGCGGTTGCGAAGAAGGGCTTCCACATCCTTGCTTCAGACCTGGTGGAGGAAATCCCTAATGTTATGAAGCCTTTCGACGTCGAGGAAAGGTGATAGATAAGATTCTATGCGATATGCTAGCCATCGAAACGTTTACAAGGACGCCATGAATATGTAAAGAGCAAAAGGTTTTTCTAAACAGTAGAAAATAGCTTAACTAAGGTTGCCTCCCTTAAAATGCCCTTTATGCAGAGCAGATATGACATCTGACAGAACAAATGAGGGATACTACAGAATCTACTGCCCAGTATGCGACTTCATCTTCACCAGCAAGGAGAAAAAACTTGAGAGAGCCTATCTGAAACTGATGGTAGAGTACGATAAAAAGGGGGAGGGAATAAAGACGGAGTACCGTTCAGATAGGGATAAAGCGGTTGTGAGAAGCTTGAGAGAGGTCGAGCAAGAGGTTTCTCGCTACAAGCTAGAATTAGATAAGCTAAACCCAGCCGTGCAGAAGATACTCAAAGAAAGGAAAGCGTACCTTGTGCGCTACAGATTCTTTGGGGAACAGACACCAGGACAAGGACCAAGGGTAACGGAAGTTATCGAAGGCGAATACGGAAAATGGCTAGAGAACAACGTGTTTGAAAGACTGTTTAAGTTCCAAGCTGAAGCGATAAGGAGAATCCTTAACGGCGAAAACATCGTCCTCGTTGCGCCTACAGGAAGCGGCAAAACAGAAGCATTCGCTATTCCAACACTCCTTAACGCATGGAAGTGTTCGAAAGCAGAGCAACTTGATTTTAAAGGGAGGAGAACAAAGATATTATTTGTCTACCCAACGAAAGCACTAGCCAGGGATCAGAAGGACCGGCTTGGGAAGTTAGCTGAGGGTTTAGGTTTGACGGTTGGCGTTTTCGATGGCGACACAAGAAGACAAGAGCGTGAGAAGTATTATGACAACCCACCTGACGCTATAATAACGAACTTTGACATAATACACCTCCATCTAGCATTGAACACCCGATATTCTAAGCTCTTTAAGTCCGCTAAAACGTTAGTAGTAGACGAGGTTCACAATTACATTGGAAGCTTTGGGGCGCACATACACCACATCGTAAAGAGACTTGAGAGATTCACCGGCGAGCTGCAGATCGTTGCGTCCTCAGCTACAGTGTATAATCCAAAGGAATTTTGTGAAAAACTCTTTGGGAAAAGATTCGGAGTGGTGGAGGAAGACCAGGGGAGACATGGGGAAACACACTTCATAATCATGTACCCTTCTTTGATTTCTGGGAGAGCACTACGTGCCAACGCATTAAGAGAGCTGGTACGTAACAAATTCAAGGTCTTAGCTTTCTCAAACGGGCATACAGATGCTGAACTGCTTCTAAGGTTCGCTAGGAAGGAGGGAGTTAATAGCGAGATTCATAGAGCAGGGCTTACAAGGGAGTTCAGGGAGAGGGTTGAAAAGAGGTTCAAAGATGGTGAAACAGACGCATTAATCTCTACACCAACTCTTGAGCTCGGGATAGATATCGGCCATGTAGATGCCATCATTTCCGACATTGTAAACGTGACCAAGCTAACACAGAGGGCTGGAAGAGCTGGAAGGAGAGGGCAAGAGAGCATCGTGCTTCTTGTCCTAAGGGAAGATGACCCTATAAGCAGCTACTACAAAAACCACCCCGACGATTACTTTGACGATATATCCGCATGCTACGTTGACCCCTTCAACCCCTTGGTCAGACAAACGCAGACCCTGTCAATGGTGTGCGATAAGCCGTTGAGAACATGGGAGAGACTATATGATGAAGATTTACTTAAGAAACTTGAGGCTGAAGGAAAAATTTCTATAGTAAATGGTGTTGCTTACCCAACAAAAGAAGGGAGAAAGGAGGCTTTGAAGACCAGTATTAGAGGAATTGGCAGTTCAATAGACATACTGTGCAATGGAAAGAGGATCGGCTCCAGAGAAGTAATAGTTGGTATAAGTGAACTCCACAAGGACGCGGTATACATGCACGGAGGAGAAAATTACCTGAGCAAGGAGCTTAGACATGTAGGAGATAAATGGTCAGCGTACTTAGAAAAACTACCTAAAGACTACCCATACTTTACTAAGGCTTTAGGGACAGTAGAGCCAACCATCATAAGAATAAGTGAGAAGAAAGAAGAATACGGGTTGACAATATCTTTCTGCGATCTAAAGATAAAGAAGATTGTATATGGCTACGTACAAAACAAAATTGGAGAGGATAAGAGAGGGGAACAGGTACTATTAGAAAGACCAGTCGAATATGAATATGAAACGAAGGGGTTCGCGTTTAGAGCGCCAGCGCCTCAGAAGACCTTGGACGAGAAGATCGAGCGGGGCGCCGCATTAGATGAACTTCTCACAAGCAGCTTCCATGCGACAGAGCACGTAATCATCGAAGGGTCAAATATGATCACAGGAGGGGGTGCTAGTGAGATGGGAGGGGTTTCTATTGGGGCCACAGGCTTGATCTTCGTTTACGACAGCACAGAAGGTGGAAATGGTGCCTCAAGGCTATTATATGATAGGTTAGCTGAAGGATTCGAAAGAGGGAAAAAGATACTTGAAGAATGTGCTTGCAGGGAGGAAAGCGGATGCCCCAGATGCACATATTCATACCAGTGTGGAAATAATAACAAAATGTTGCATAAGCATGGGGCGCTAGAAGTTTTCAATCGAATACTAGCCGGGGAGAGGGTTGAACCAGACTTCAACCTAACCGATAAGACAATTGTGTAGACCAGTAGTCACCTGACAAGTAAAATATAATTCTTTACATAGATCAATAGAAATAATGAATGAGTGTTACCAAAAATACTTAGAACAGCCTATTACCAAAAACTGTGACATTGCGCTACAACCTAGGAAGGTTTAAAAGCCGTGAGCATAAGAAAAATGGAACGTGAAATTCAAAAACGAAACTTTATCGATAATAAACGGGAAGATCGCTAATGGAACAGGGACCCAACTGTTCAAAGCAAATATACATATCGCTGATGGGAAAATACAGCAGATCACCAGCGAAAGATTACAAGCAGACAAGGTAATAGATGCTGAGGGCTTAGTCGTTGCCCCCGGCTTCGTGAACATACACGACCATTCAGACAGCACTCTGTTACTGGATGGGAGAGCCGATAACTTAATACGACAAGGAGTAACCACCACCGTAATAGGTAACTGCGGCTACAGCTTAGCTCCGATAGTAGAAGAAAAGCTGGACCTTTTGTTGAAAAACTGGTTATTTCCAATCAAAGATATTAAAGTAGAGTGGAGGACGTTTGGAGAATATTTATCATGCCTTCAAAGACAGGGCTTATCAATTAATGTAGTCGCTTTAGTTGGGCATGGCACAGTTAGAATCAACGTGATGGGAATGGAGAACAGACCACCTACCAGAACAGAACTTGCCAGCATGAGAAAAATGGTTTCTGAGGCGATGGTAGAGGGGGCGTTTGGCATGTCATCAGGCTTAGCTTACCCACCTGGCTGTTACGCAGAAACCGAGGAGCTCATAGAACTTTGCAGGGAAGTGGCAAGATACAAAGGAATATACGCAACGCATACAAGGAAGGAGTCGCTCGGATACCTTGACGGGGTGACAGAGGCAATAGAGATCTCCGCAAAGTCAGGGGCTAGGACACAAATATCTCACATTGAAACCCACTACCCAGCTTGGGGGGAACAAGGAAAGGCTTTGAGCTTAATAGAATCGGCAATAAGGGGAGGGTCAGACATCGGATTCGATGTCATACCCTACATATGGAGCGCTACTTCACTGTACACCCTGCTTCCGAGCTGGGCTTGTGAAGGTGGACCCGATCAGATTTCACTTAGGATGAAGGATGGAGAGATCAGAGAAAAGATAAGAGAGGAAATACTCAACTCAGAAAGGGAACTGACCACCAGCGCTCTAGCAAAGGATGGGCTATGGGAGAAGATCAAAATCCTATCATGCCCAAATAGAAGGGAGTTAGAAGGAAAGACGATCAAAGAGGTAGCATCGATAGAGGGGAAGGACCCGTTTGACGTTGTCTTCGACCTTTTGAGCATGGGAGCACCGATCCCATCGATAATGGCGCAATCACACAAAGAAGAAGACATTAGATGTGTGATACAAAATAAAGATTCAATTATAGGGTCAGACCTATATTCTATTCCGAGAAGGCTCAGAAAAGCACTGGGCTTTCAACACCCAAGAGGGTTTGGGACGTTCCCACTCCTTTTCAGAAAGTACGTAAGAGGTGAAACCCTGAAGACATTACCTGAGGAGGAAGGCTGTAGAATCCTAAGCTTAGAAGACGCGGTAAGAAGGATCACAGCGTTGCCAGCACAGAGACTTAAACTAAGGAGCAGAGGGGCCATTATAGAAGGGGCGTTCGCTGACATCGTCATATTCGATGAAGAAAAAATACGTGACACGGCTACCTACAAAAGCCCATCTAAATATCCGAGGGGGTTAGAATATGTAATTGTAAATGGAGAGGTGGTTGTTGAGCATAGTAGACCAACCAACAAAAGACCTGGGAGGGTAATAACCAGGAGCTGAAAGTTTATTTCAACAACTACTTCTAGACAATATTTAAGAACAAGAGAATACATTATTTCGATGGCGAGGCAAATCGAGGTTGAGCAGAACCATAGAACTCCTTAAGAGAAAATTCACTCTGATATCAAGCCTTAACACGAACAGCATGGAACTCGCAACCGCTTCAGAAGAGTCCGGAGTAGATGCTGTAGAAGTTCATTTAAACCTTGAAGACACAGCGTCTGCGATAAGGTTTGGAGGAATAGACCTCGAAGAAGCCGCTATAAGGGAAGTCGTTGGCGCAGTCAAGATACCAGTAGGAGTCCAGATCGGAGACACCCCAATGATAAGCAAAGAGGAATGGGAGAAGGTTGTAGGGATAGGGGTAGACTACGTGAAGATGATGGCACACCACATGCCTTCATACGTCTACAACGACGATAGAGTGGACAAGATAGTCTCTGTAGGAAGCGGGTACGTATTGGAACAGGTTGAGATATTATCACATGACGGGAAGGTAAGTGCGATCGAGGCATCGATCATGACGCAACCTGTATTCAGGCTGCCGTTGACCTTATTCGACATAACGAACTACATCCTTATTAGAAAAAGATCGGTAAAACCTGTCATAGTACCAACTCAAAAGTTCATCGAAGCAACAGACCTGAAGCTGCTAAACAGAATAGGTTGCGGGGGTGTGGTACTGAATTCGATCGTGGTTGGAACGACGTCCATAAGCTACCGTGAATTATTGCCAGAGTACAGGAGGGTAGCTGACGAACTCTAGAACTGGTAATGAATAAGACCGTTGCAATAGAACAAAAATCTTTTGTGTGTGGTTCTGGTTTTAACACGAGCCCACCAGCCACACACATGATTGATATGACTGATGAAGGCGAACCTTCATCTCCCCAATGATATAATAGGTATATAATACCCTATGTTCTAGAACATTTCTATAACAAGCCATTCAAACAAGTCAGACACTATAAAGAGGCTTGGGACTGTTATCGCAGCAGGGCATTAATAGGTAAAGCCGTCTCTAACCACCTTCGAACCCATTACTGGGGCATATAGTGAACGATGAACAAAGATGAATATCCTAAGAAGCTTTTTATAAAGGAAAAGCCCCTAAGATTCGACCTTTTATGCCGCGTAAAGTTATTATCCTAGGCGCAGCAGGAAGAGACTTCCACAACTTCAACGTGTTTTTCCGAAACAATAAACAGTTCAAGGTCGTCGCCTTCACAGCAACACAAATACCATACATATCGAACAGAAGATACCCTCCAAAGGTTTCGGGAAAGATGTACCCGAAGGGAATACCTATCTACGACGAGGAGAAGATGGTAGACTTGATAAAGAAATATGGCGTTCAAGACGTCTACTTCTCCTACAGCGACGTTTCACACAAGCATGTGATGAACCTTGCTTCTAAGGCGATGGCAGCAGGAGCATCATTCCACCTTCTTGGACCAAAGGACACAGCACTCAAGTCTAAGAAACCGGTGATTTCAATAGTAGCTACGAGAACAGGGGCAGGTAAGAGCACAATATCAAGATACGTTTCATCGATAATAAAGTCTCTGGGCAAGAAGCCTATAGCAGTCCGCCACCCGATGCCTTATGGAGACTTGAACATGGTGATTCAAAGATTCGAAACGCACGAAGACCTGGACAAATACAACGTTACTATAGAGGAAAGGGAAGAATATGAACAACACATAGACACCGGGACCGTAGTGTTTGCTGGGGTGGACTATAGAAGGATACTAACAAGAGCGGAGAGAGAAGGCGACGTGATAATCTGGGACGGGGGAAACAACGATATGCCATTTTACAAACCAACTATAAACATCTGTGTAGCTGACCCCTTCAGATTCGAAGACGCGCTCACGAGCTTTCCCGGCGAAGTGAACTTCAGAGCCGCGGATGTGATAGTTATTAACAAGGTAAACGTTTCTTCAAAGGAGAACGTTAGCAAGCTTGAGGAGGTAGCTAGGAGAGAAGTGCCCAACGCGCTTGTCGTAAAGACCAGCTCTGAAGCCAGATTGGACAAGCCTGAACTAGTAAAAGGAAAGAAGGTCCTAGTTATAGAAGATGGCCCAACTGTCACACATGGGGGGCTATCAGAGGCCGTGGGAGCGTTCATTTCTAAGGGGCTAGGCGCAACGCTTGTTGACCCAAGAGATAAATCCGTAGGCAGTATAAGGGAGGCTTTCCAAAGGTTTCCTCATATAGGTCCTGTCATGCCTGCACTGGGGTATAGCCAAGAGCAACTCAAAGATTTAGAGAAGTCGATTTCAAGGGTCGAATGTGACACGGTGGTCTTAGGAACGCCTTCTAACATTTCGAGAATCATCAAGATAGAAAAACCGGTAGCTAGAGTCTGGTTCGAAGCAAAGGAAGTCGGAGAGGAGCTCCTAAAAGAAAGGTTAATTAGCCTTCTCCAAAATATTTAGAACAAATGGGAAGAGTTCTCTCAGCAACCAAGCCTGTTACCGAAGAGGGTAAGATGTACCACGTTAGAGTTTCACCTAACGAAGTTGGAAGATACGTTCTATTACCAGGGGATCCTGATAGAGTAAAGGTTATCGCACAACTTTTAGAAGAACCTCATCTAATTGTCGAACACAGGGAGTTCACCGTATACAACGGGTATGTTGAGGGAGAGCTGGTTACAGTGTGTTCTACTGGAATAGGCTGCCCAGCAACAGCCATCGCAATAGAAGAACTCCTCTCATGCGGTGCTAAAACTTTTATCAGGGTAGGAAGCTGTGGCGCAATACAAGATCATGTAAAAGTCGGAGACCTGATTATAGCAACAGGAGCAGTGCGATTAGATGGCTCAAGTAGGACATACATTTTCCCAGAATACCCGGCAGTAGCCTCTCTCCAAGTCTTAATAGAGTTGAAAAACGCAGCTGAAAGGTTGAACTTTAGACACCAAGTTGGAATAGTAGCGTCGACAGATTCATTTTATGTAGGGCAATCTAGGCCAGGGTTTAAAAACTACATTCTTCCTAAACATAAAAATCTGATTAACGTCTTGAGAAAGGTAAACGTTTTATGCTTTGAGATGGAGACTTCAACTTTGTTTACCCTGGCCAACATATATAACTTTAACGCAGGCTCTGTTTTAGCAGTTTTCGCCAATAGGGTTACAGGCGATTTTCAAGTAAAGGGCGAAGAAGAAGCTGCGAAAACGGCCGTAGAATGCGTTAGAAACCTAGTACTAAAGGAAGAAAAAGTCAAATAAGATGGAGCAATCCAACTGTTGTGAAGTTAGTGTAGATCACCCCCACTTGCTAAAAAGATATTCTTTAGGTATTTTCCTATGGAGGACACGTCGCTTTAAATCCGATTTAAAAGCCGTTCATAATACAAGCTGCATTCCCTAATGGATTTCAAAGTGGCCTACGCGCTTAGACCTCCTGCCAAATGCGATTAGATAACGCATTCAAAACTTTCGCTCCCCTTAATATCTAGGTGATTTAAACTGATAAGTTGGGCGTAGGGAAAAAGCGGTAACAAAAGTCATTTTATAAGGGATTTTACAAGGGGTAAAAGCATACTTCCTTCTCGTAGCACACCGAACCTACCTTTCGAGCATTCTTTTTCTGTGAACCTACAAATTTTATCCCTACTTAAGGTCTCTGAAGCGATTATAAATGGCACTGGGTCATCACTATGCGCCTTTAACGTGCAGGGTGTGGCGTGATCGGAGGACACGACAAGAACCGTCTCCTTCAAATCTAGGCCTTGCTTTAAAACCCCAAAGAACTTCTCATCTATTTCCTCTATAACCTTCTTTTTTGCCATATAGTCGCCATCGTGACCTGGCTCATCCGGACCTTTCAGATGTGTGTAGATTAACCCGAAATCCTTTATGAGGTCGAGGGTTTTTTCAGCTTTCGATATGAAGTCCATTGGAGACCCGACAGTGAACACTTCAGCGTTTAATGTTTTTGCAATGCCTATTTCTACTGGCATATCAGCGATGATCACTGGTTTTAGACCATAATATTTCTCTAACGGAGTGAGCTTTGGAATCGAGCTTCCTGCGTCCCTTAATAGTATCATGTTTCCAGGCAGTTTCCCCTCCATTCTCCGCTTCTTATTGATCGAATGATTGTCGAGTATATTAAAGACCTGTTCCGTGAACTCATTGACGAGCTGAGCGGACACTTTAGCTTCTTCAGTCCCGCTTAGAGGGTCACATCTAGCCACCTTCAAGTCCTTGGTTGATGAGGCTACAACACCCATCCCATGCACCTTCATGTAGGCAGGGTCTGTGTTAGTAATCTGATCGCTTAACTTGGTGTCTCCCGCCTTAAAGAGGACGACACATCTATGGCCAATCGTAGCCTTAACAACCACGCTCTTCTTTGGATCAGAAAGCTTAATGTTCCCGTTCAAGACATCGGAAAGAGCTTTAGCCTCCTCTGATGTGAGGGAGCGGCCAACACGACGGTCAACGATTGTCATATCCTCCTTAACAGTGGCGAAATTTCCCCTTAGAGCCAAGTCTCCATCTTTAAAATCCAAACCTGAACCGAGCCCTTCGATAACACCTCTCCCCACATACCCTTCACTGACCCTGTATCCTAGCATGCTATACACAGCGACATCGGATTCAGGGGCGATGCCTTTACCTACACTATAAACTAGGCCACCAATCGACCTTCTAGCGAAGTAGTCTAAGTTAGGCGTTATAGCCGACTCTAAGGCTGTTGTGT
>Ga0315298_1004087_pt1 | contig 22295 bp, 17 predicted proteins | sample WHS_1_MG_FD_203077 | JGI IMG/M metagenome (GOLD analysis project Ga0315298, IMG submission 203077) | Extremophilic microbial mat communities from Washburn Hot Springs, YNP, Wyoming, USA - WHS_1_MG | ecosystem: Environmental > Aquatic > Thermal springs > Hot (42-90C) | place: USA: Wyoming...
GTAAGTCGAGCCTCGTTTGGACAGATGAGCCTCATCGGCGACGAACTCGCCTGTCCTGTACACCGAGGGGTCCATTCCGGCGTAGGCCACTAGCTTCTCAGGACCACTGAACCGAGAGATATTACCGATCTCACCGAGGATCGCCGCGCCGAGAACTGCCCCGATCCCCTTGATGCTCAGCAAGTACTGGGCATCGGGAATGTCGGCTAGCAGTTTCGCCAAACGCTCGTCGACCAGGGCAACCTGATCCTCCAGCAGCTCGACGTGGCTGAGCAGACAGCACACTTCAATTTGGCAGGCGTCGGCGAGGAACGAGACACCCAGCGAGTTCTGGGCAGCGCTCTTGATCTGTTGCGCTCTCTCTTCACCGAAACGACCGCGACTGCTGGAGTACAAGAGCCTGGTCAGTTCCGCCAGATCGAGCTGGGCAACCTCTTCGGAAGTAGTTGCATGTGCCAAAAGGGCACGCGAACTCTTCTGGAAGACATCACCTACGATGTTCTCGTATTCCGGGAAGACCCGGTCCAGGACACTAAGGAGCTTTCGCTTCAAATCAGCGATCTGATCGATAAGCGAAAAACGAAAGCGAGCCAGTTCCCGCAGTTGGAGGATCTGGTCATCGGGGATAACAGCGGCCTGGCCGCGCCCGATGCGAAGCAGGTCGGCAATTACCCAAGAGTCACGCTTATCCGTCTTGACTTTGCGCAGGAAGGAATGGCGGTAGGAGTCGGTCTGCAGTGGGTTGAGGACCATTACCTGATACCCTGCGTCGGTGACCCGCTCATAGAGAGCTACCCAGTAGTGGCCGGTAGCCTCAACGCCGAAGGAGACAGGTTGATCGTACGACTTGATCCGCTCAAGGAGCGAGTTGACCCCGTCGACTGTGTTAGCGAACCTGAAAGAGGACCCGATTTGATTACCAGTCTCATCCATCATAGTAGCCTCGTGGAACCGCTTGGCGATATCGATGCCGACGTAGAGCATTGTGGTACCTCCATCAACGTTATCGTAAGGGCAGGGCAACCCCATAGCTCTACGAGCAACCCACAACCTTGTTGGTTAGACGTGGCTCAAACCACAACCTGCTCATACATGGCCACTCGTAGAGCCGGGGCGACAGTCTTTCTTACGAGGCAGAACCTCAAGGAGCAGTTAAGCCGACCCCGCCTCTACGAGTTGAACCCTAACTTAACGGAAACGGAAAATCAATAACTAAACTGTAGTATACAAGGAGCAAGGCCCGAGGCGAGCACTGTTATCCCCCAGAATCTCGCCCCGAGCCCTACCACCAACGTGGTTATTGTTGCAGACTTCGGCTCCGATGTCCAGACCTACTGCAGTCAGTTTCCCAACCTTGCATTCCCCAAACCCAAGACCTGCCCGAACTGTGCTGCCGCCGATAAGCTCGTGGGCCATGGCAGCTATGCGCGCCACGTATGTGACCACCAGCAGGTCCTCACTATCCGCGTCAAGCGGCTGTTTTGTACCATTTGTCGACACACGGTCTCTCTTCTGCCGTCTTTCTGCCTCTCTCATCGACATTACCTCACCTGGGTGATCGAGATCGTGCTTTCCTTGCGCATCCAGAGCAACTCGTCGTGGAATGCTATCCGACAGCAATTCCTCCCCTCCGAGTTGCCGGTCCCCAGTACCTGCCGAGAATGGATCGCCGCCTTCAGCCGGGCCAGTGTCTCGTATTTGAGCCACATGTTGAAGCAACTGGCCGATTGGCAGCTGGCCCCGGGCAAACTGGAACTGGCCATCGCCGACATCTCTGCTCTACGCATAACGCCCAAACAACTGCTGGCCCCGGGCAAACTGGAACTGGCCATCGCCGACATCTCTGCTCTGCGCATAACGCCCAAACAACTGCTGGCCGCAGTGCCCCACCTGGTAGCCTGGCTGCGAGATAGCGGCCTCGAGTTGCCACCTCGCACCAATAGCTGGTTGGGGACACTGTGGCAGTGGGGGCACGGAGCTAGGCTCGGCCGGTTGGTTTAGCGCCCACACACTTCCGGCAATGGGCAGGCCGCCTCCTGTGTTGTAGCATCCGATTGGCCAGGGATAGTGCCCCCAGAACCACCAACTACACCAGGAGGACGCTATGAAACAGGATCAACACGGTCCGCTACCACCCGAAGAGGAGAAAAGAACTCAGATCGCCCTCTTCCGCTACGGGCTCATTGCCCCGCTGCTACACCGGCCCCTCGAACGCGGCGAGATCACCGCCCACCTGAAGGCCTGCGCCGGCCAAACCCACCGCATACCCTACTCCAAACGCACCACCGTCGATGCCGGCACGGTTTGGGAGTATCTGGCTTCATACCGCAAGGGGGGCTTCGAAAGTTTGAAGCCACAGGTTCGCAACGACGCCGGCAGGCCTCGGCGCATCCCCGAAGGTGTCGTGCAGAAGGCCATTGCTCTGCGGGAAGATGTGCCCAGCCGCAGCGCTACGACGATCATCCAGATCTTGCGTCGTGACCCAGAAGTGCCCAGTGACCTGCGGCTGATACCCCGCACCCTGCGAGGCATCCTCAACAAACGTGGCAAATCCCGCGAAGCTTTGGAAAGCCAGGGCAAAGCCTTCAAGCGTTTCGAGCGGGACGAGGCCAACTCCCTCTGGCAGGGGGATATGCTCGTGGGTCCCTATCTGCCCGATATTGACAGGCCCGGCAAGTATCGGCGCACGGCACTCTTCTGCTTCATCGACGACCACTCCCGGCTGATTCCCTACGGGGAATTCTTTCTTGAGGAGATGCTGCCTCGCCTGGAACGGGTGCTGAAGATAGCGATTCTGCGTCGGGGCATTCCAAGAAGTCTATTCGTCGATAACGGCAAGGTCTATGTGTCAACCCAGTTGGCGGCCGTATGTGCCACCCTGGGCATCAAGCAGATTCACTCCACTCCCTACCTGCCCAACAGTCGTGGAAAAATCGAGCGCTTTTTCGGGACGGTGCGCAGCCAGTTTCTGAGCGAGGTAGAGGCGGCCAGCATCAGCACCCTAGAGGACTTGAACGCGTCTTTCCAGGCCTGGGTGGAGTTGATCTATCATCGTCGGGTTCACTCCGAGACCGAACAGACCCCGTTGGATCGTTTCCAGGCCAGCATCGCCCAGGTCGAGGTGCGCAGGGCCGATCCAGTGCAACTACGGCAGGCCTTCCTGTGGCGGGAGCGGCGCAAGGTCACGCGCACCGCCACCATTTCCCTGCAGGGCAATCGCTATGGCGTGGATCCTATTCTGGCCGGTCGGCAGGTGGAGCTGCGTTTCGATCCCTTCGACCTGAGCGAGGTGGAGACATGGCAAGACGGACGATTCGTGGCCCACGGCCAGGTACAGAAGATGGAGAGAGACCGGCATATCTCCCTGGATCGTATTCCGGCACCCAGTACCGAGGCTAAACCAGAGCATGTGGATTTCCTGGCAGCCTTGCGGGCTGAGCATCAGGCTATGCTGGCCCAGGAACTAGGGGGTATCAGCTTCGCTCAGGTCTTTCATCGCAAGGACAAAGGGAAGAACAGCGAGGATGATGCACAAGGCTTCGAGAAGGGGGAGTGAGCGATGTTCCAGGAGTATTACGGTTTCACCACGACACCATTCAGTCGAGGGCTTCAAACGAGCAAGCCGTTTGTCGCCGCTGGTCAGGAGGAGCTAAAGGCCAGGCTGACTCATCTGGTCCGCGAGCGAGGCATCGGCGTGATCACCGGAGAGGTGGGCTCGGGCAAATCGACGGCGGTGAGAGCCTTCGTGGAAGGCCTTGACCCTACGCGGTACACCGTGGTTTACACTGCCAATCCCCTCATTGGGATAACCGGCTTCTATCGTGAGGTGCTTGGGGTACTGGGGGAACCGGTTCCGATGTTCAGGCAACAGATGGTTCTGGGCATTCGTCGCTGCTTCGATACGCTGACCAACGAGCGCAAGAAAACGCCGGTGGTGATCCTGGACGAGGCCCATTTGGCCGATGCGCGGATGTTGGAGGAGCTAAGGCTACTGCTGAATGTGAGAATGGATTCTCAGGCTGCCGCAGCCCTGGTGTTGGTGGGGCACACGGAACTGCGGCGAACGTTGCGCCTGTCCATTCACGAGGCGCTGTGGCAGAGGGCGAGCGTCCGGTACCACCTGGGACCCCTGGACCTGACAGCGACGGGAGCTTACATCCGGCACCAAACAGAGGTGGCGGGGTATCGTGGGGTGGCGTTGTTCAGCGACGGTTTTGTGGCCAAAGCTTACGACTACACCAAGGGCATACCGAGGCAGATCAACCTGGTATGCACGCACGCGCTAATGGCTGGGTGCGCTGAGCAGAAGCAAGTTCTGGACGAGATGGTACTGAGGCAAGTGGTCAACGATCTGGAAACAGCTAACTCGTAGCGCTGCCAGTGAAACGTCAAAAGCGACCAAAGCAGCCCGCCCGCATCTCTTGCGGGCGGGGCCGTCTCTACCTCACGATTGTCCGGAGACAATCCTGCCAACTTGTCCGGAAACAAAGCGGCCGCCAACACCCTGCCACAGGTGTCCTCGCCAACCCTCGCGCAGATTCACGCGCAGCGTGTAGCGCCGATGTGCCTCCCCAATCGCGCGGCGCAGCCCATCTTCACTCGTCGGAACCACAACTAGATGCACATGGTTGGGCATCAGACAATATGCCCACACCGACACTCCATACCGGCCACACCACTCGCTCATTAGGTTGAGGTAGGCACGGTAGTCCTCATCAGAGAAGAACGTTTTCTGGCGCCGGTTTCCGCGCTGTGTGATATGGTGCGGATAGCCTGGCGCCACCACACGTGATATGCGTGCCATAGCGGTCACTGTACAGCATTCTCGGTGGCCTGTAGACGGCTACGGAATTAGTATGGTGTCCCCGGTTTGCCCCGGTTTGCCGGCTTCTTCCCTGGCAATAATGCACGAAGGGCACCATATGTTCAGGTCGAGCACCTGGCGTCCCCTGGTGCCAGTCCTGAACACCGTGATCCCTTTGCAGCCTAACTTGTGGGCCAGAGTGAATGCCTCTCGTACATCATCTTGCGTCGCCGAGGCGGGCAAGTTGATCGTCTTGGAGACGGCATTGTCCACATATTTCTGGAAGGCAGCCTGGACGCGGACGTGCCATTCCGGGGAGACGTCGAACGCCGTCACAAACAGCTCGCGCAGGTGCGCGGGAATACTGGTCATGCCTTGTATCGACTCCCGTCCCAGCACATCCTGAAGGAGGTCTGTGCCGTAAATGCCGGCTTCGATTGCCATTTGCCTGAAAATCGGATGTACAACAAGCAAATCCTCCCCGTCCGCGACCCTGCGTACATAAGCGAGTGCGAAGATAGGCTCAATACCGCTGGAGGTATCGGCAATGATACTGATCGTTCCCGTTGGCGCCACTGTGGTGGCGGTGGCATTTCTCAATTTTGGGGCCCGTGGCTTATCATAAATGCTGCCCGCGAAATTGGGGAAAGCTCCTCTCTCCTTTGCCAGCTCGGCCGAGACTTTTTTCGCTTCGCGCTGAATGAAGGCCATAACCTTCTCCGCCATCTCCAATGCTGGCTCTGAGTTGTAGGGAATACCGAGTAGAACCAGCATATCCGCGAAGCCCATTACACCCAGGCCGATCTTGCGATTGCCCCTCGTCATCTGTTCAATCTGCGGCAATTGATACCTGTTCACGTCGATCACGTTGTCGAGGAACCTTACCGCCGTTTCCACCGTTCTGGCAAGTTTCTGGTAATCGATCTCGTATCCGCCGCCTACCCTGGCGACCATCTTGCTGAGGTTAATTGAGCCGAGGTTGCAGGACTCATAGGGCAGGAGCGGCTGCTCACCGCACGGGTTGGTCGCCTCAATCGCCCCTAGCTTTGGCGTCGGATTGTACCTATTGATTGTATCGATGTAGACGGCACCCGGCTCGCCGCCGCTCCACGCGTTTTCAACCATCATGTCGAAAATGCGGCGCGCTGGCAAAGTCTGCACAACTCGACCGTTGCGTGGGTTGATCAGTGGATGCTTCTCGTCACGCTCTACCGCCTGCATAAAATCATCGGTCACGGCAACAGATAGGTTGTAGCTGGTTAGCTTTGTTGGGTCCTTTTTCGCCGTTATGAACTCGAGAACGTCAGGGTGAGTGCAGTGGAGGATCCCCATATTTGCGCCTCTCCTAGTGCCTCCCTGTCTGATTGTCTCGGTCATCACATTGTAGATTTGCAAGAACGATAGCGGCCCGCTGGCCAGGCCCTTGGTCGTCATAACTATGTCGCCTCTGGGCCTGATTCGGGAGAAGGAGAAACCGGTACCGCCGCCTGTCTGCTGTATAAGCGCCGCATTCTTCAGAGTCTCGAATATGCTCTCGAGCGAGTCCTCTATAGGCAGGACAAAGCAGGCTGAGAGTTGTTGAATTACCGTCCCTGCGTTCATTAGCGTGGGTGTGTTCGGCAGGAATTCCAGATTGGCCATCACCTGATAGAACTGCTCCTCGCGTTGTGCCAGGTTCGCCTTGGGGTCGTGTATTGCATCTGCTGAAGCGATGTTCCTGGCCACGCGATGGAATAGTTGGTCAGGCGTCTCGATGACCTCGCGCTTCTCGTTTTTCAGAAGGTAACGTTTCTCGAGCACGTACATTGCGTTCGGCGATAACTTGAGACCTGAGCTGGGCATCAATTCAGTCTGCTCCCTTTGAAGGCGCGTGATTGGCAGCACAAGTGGCATTCCCCGGCACGACGAGCTGCAAGTATGGGTCTTTCCCTCTAGAGGGAAACGCCAGGGCCAGGGCCGTAGAGGCCGTGTTTGGCCTTCCACCGCTCCATGAACTGGCCCATCGATTCGATCGGGGTGACCTCCTTCAGTTCAACGTATGCGTCGTATGGGCTGAACTTTCGACACACGTCGGCCTCGTCTCGGGCCTCCACTACGTTGTATCCGACGCGGCCATCCTGCGAAACGTAAACGATGTTCCCTTCGACGGGAGTGATTTCTCGATTGATGATCTTTCGTGCCAGTTCGTCGACTTTTCCTGGCCTCACCTCGGTCTTCACAAAGAACAGCACTCTTGTCACCTGCCTTTCGACCATCGTCAGGGTATCGCGTCTAGTGCTGCAATACGTGTGCCAGCGCCCAATGAACCGGAGAAGGGTTCACTGCGCGAGACAGGTAGAAGGACCGTGCCCCGGACCATTGGTCTGATCGCCGTCGTGTCCTGAACTGTTCCGGACCTGCGGGATGGTGGCACGGGTAATGCAGTCTAAACCGTTGCCAGTGTGTTCAACGGATATCAGAACATCAATAATGGCATCGGCGGGACTCAGCACCCTGGCAGCTTGATTGATTAGGCCACAAGGTGTAATCTTCTTTCATTCGTACTCTACACGCCCGAGGCGTGTCTTAAAGACAACGACGTGTCAAATCCCAGCGATGCTGCGGCGTTCTTGCGAGAACGCCGCACGGGTTTCTTTTTCCGCATGTTTGACTAGATTCAAACCGTGACAACAGTGGAGGCGCAACAATCACGAACATTTGGACTCGTAGGTTGCTTGTCGCCGTCCAGTCGGAGGCCAAGGAGTAATGCTTTATCAGAGTAAGACTTTATCTCCGGTAGCATCTCGGCGCTGACTTGAGTGGAGTGGGATTGCAACTGGCGAACGCCATCACCGAGTTGAAAACGCGATGAGTCACGCACGAGGGCCCTCGAACGAAGTAGCGGTCGGGCTACGTGCCATTGTCTGCGAATCTGTCGCGTATGTCCAGCCATTCAACCAGGAACCGGCTCTCGTTCCGGCGTATTTCAGGAATTAATAGACGTGGGGCGGCGACAAGGTCCGGAGTACACTAAGATGCCCCTGCAATACTGCCATCGCCAGCTAAAGTAGTGGTAGAATTATAGCGTGGTTGGGTTGATAAGTTGCTTAACTTCACGTTCGCAAACCTCTGAGAAATACCTTGCTCCGGCTACCGGCCGTTTGCCAATGTTGTTAGCGGGGGCAGCGTGCGAGCTGATTTACCTTTTTTACTTCGTCCGTGGATTCCCGCTGTTGCAGTACTACCACGGTCTTTTCGACCTCGGTGGCATCACCGGGCGTTCGCATCAGGGGTTTGCGGCGTTCACGGCAATGGTCGGCCTTCTCTACATCCTGTTCGGCTTTGCCTGGTGGAAAACGGTCAACCTGACCGGCCGTTGCACTCTCTGGACGATACTTGGCTTCGGTGGGCTATTTGCTCTCACAATGACATTCGTCTACCCTATCACTGCCATAGACGTTTTCGCCTACATCGATCAGAGTCTCATCCTCCTGCAGTACCACGCAAATCCCATGGTCGTGCCGCCGTCACACTACTCTTTCGATCCGCTTATGGCACTTTCTGGCGGTTGGAGTGGGGCTGCTGCGCCCTATGGACCGCTGGGCATTCTCATCGATGCCCTTCCCACAGTACTGGCTGGCAGAAATTTGCTGGCCAATCTGATACTGCTCAAGCTTATGTTTTCCGCTATGGTAGTGGCCGAGGCCTACCTGGTCTACAAGGTAATGGCTCACCTGGCGCCGAAGTGGGCTCTTTCAGGAGCCCTGTTTGTGGCCTGGAACCCGCTGGTGGTCTTTGAGTACAGCGCCAACGCGCATAACGACATCGCTATGATGCTTTTCTTCTCAGTCGCCACTCTCTTTCTTGCCAACGGACGCCTCAAGCTGGCTGTAGTCGCGCTCACGGCCTCTGCACTGGTGAAGTACGCCTCGATAATACTGATGCCGCTGTTTTTCGTATATCTGATGACGCGTAAGTCGCTACTTCGAAGACGCCTCATCGGCGCGGCTGGAGCGCTTTCCGCCGGGCTCGCCCTGGTCGCTGTCGCCTACGCCCCCTTTTGGGATGGTCCTAGAGTTGTCGGACAATTGCTGTCCCAAAACAACCGGTACCTCGACTCCTTCAGCAGCGTGGTGGCCAGCGATTTTTCGGCAAGCTTCACAGCGGACAGGGCGGCTATGCTGGGTCGTATTCTATTCCTGCCTTTTTATGCTTACGCGCTGCAACTGTCGACAAAGCGCCTTCCCGATTTACTACGTGGCTGCTACGTCGCCATGTTCTTCTTCCTGGCTCTGGCTGCGACGACGTTTGAAACCTGGTACGCGATTTGGGTAATCCTACCTGCTGCTCTTGTCCCTGGGGTGGTAGGTCAGGTCTCCATTCTGCTCTTTGCGTGCGGCGCCACGCTATCAGCTGCCGTTTACGCTTTCTTATGGCCGTGGCTTGGCGTAAGTAACCCGGCTGGCTTTGCACTCGCGAACCGAGCAGCGTACCTTATGACGTTTGGCCCGGCCACGCTGCTGCTTCTGGCTGTCGGACTCGTGCGCGGGGTGACAAGAGTGTGGGCCGGGTTGCGAAATGTGCTACGCACTCTGTCTCTCGGAATTCTGACCTTCAAGTAATTGTGGAGATCGGCCGATCTCCTGGCCCACGCTCGTGCCAGTTGCCCACGGACCGCTGCTAACTTTCCCAGGGGGCAGGGATTACATCGATTTTCGTTGGGTGCGTGCTATATTTATACCAATTCCCTGTGGATGTGCCCTATATCACCGTGGAGCAGGCCCCGTAGCCGCACGGCTATAACCTGCGCCAGCCGGAGCATTATAGAATGTAAACTCGCATAATTGGTGCTATATTGATGCAGCCTTGTCCTGCGCTGGGAAGGGGAATGAAGTAAGCTGGTCTGCATAGTTGGTATCAATTGGCGGTCTCGTCTGTTTCCACAGTGCCAATTGTTTTGAGAAAGGAAGGGGAGGCGCCAGGATAGACCGGCGATCGACCTGGTTTGCGGGCCCGGTTCAGCGCTTTCCACGACAATCGCCAAGGAGCAAGGCAAAGGACCGCTGCTGTTGCAATAAAGAACAAAGTCGCTAAAGAGATGGCCCGACCTGCGTAGAATGAGGCTGGCTCAAAACTGAACACTACCTCGTGAGACCCTGCTGGCAGGAATACTGCTCTGAAGAGGTAGTCTGCCCTGTAGACCAAAGCTTCGCGACCATCAACGTATGCCTTCCACCCGGGATAGTAAGAATCCAGGAGAACCAAGAACGCGTTCTGCCGCGACGAGGTCTTGATTCGCACCGATTCGCTACCGTACGTCTCAATGCGCGCGTCCCCCTGGAAGACCGTCCTGGACAACGCGTCGACATCCGCTGCCTTCTCTGCTGGAGGGAGGAGCGACTGGTCGAAGTCCTTCTCCAACACCACGACGCGCGATGGATCGAATGTGCTTTCCTCAATCTTGCCTAGAACATCCTTGTCGCTCTGCATAACGGTTGCTGAGCCCACTAGAAACGCCCGCGGCAGTGGGTGTGGATTCTCGTAGACTGTGACGCCTTCCTCGTGGTACACCGGCACATATTCCGGGGGCACTGTCTGGCCATCCCGTGTGACAGTATACCGAACGTTCCACAGGTCTAGCAGTCGGAAATTGCCTCGGCGTATCGCCTGATTGAGTTGTGAGTTCCTGGTTGGACTCAGGGAACTGTAGCCACCTACTTCTGAGATGCCCCAGGTCATTAGCCTGTTGGGCTCAGTTAGCTTGACGTATCCCTCGCTGTATACGCGGTGTAACCCATTGTTTTCTGCCAGGAACTTTGCCAGCCCTGTTGGCGTCGACAGTGACTTGATGGTCATCCGGGGGTGAAATCCATCCGCGAAGACAATCAGATCCACCAGACACAGCGCGAGCACGGCCACTGTGAACAGACTCGTGAGTTTCCTAAAACGTAGCCAGCATAGGAGGAGTAGGGCCGCTCCGAACACGTAAATGAACGCCCTTAGAGTGTTAGGATTCGAAATGTTCAGGGAGTACAGAAGGGACCGATAGACCACTTCAACGTCGAGGTCGAAGACCCAATTCTGTGTTCTTATGTAGTGATCTCGGATGACTGCAAGAGAGGCATCCTTGTCCGACAACAGCACTTCGCGGACGATGTATTCGCCAACAAAGAGAGTCACGCCGACCACAAAGATAGCGCCGCAGAAGAAGGCAAGCTTCCTCAATACGCGTCTATCGTCCCTGTCACGGCGAGAGAGGGTGGCTATGAGCCAGTCCAACCCTGAGGCTGCCAGAATCGCCACCGACTGGACGAAAAGAAACGAGAATCGACCCGGCACACGTAGGGAATGAAACCCAGGTAGCTCCCACAATAGGTGGTATAGCTTCAGTGGCGGGTAGTCTCCCAGCGCCAGATACAGGCTAAGCGCGGCAAGAAAACCGAAGAAAGCCTCCGTCCTACGTCGGACAAAGAGCAACGCTAGCGTTGCCAAGATCGTTGGCGCGATAGCAGTGTAGACAGTCACTTCCCAGATGTTCCACTCGGCCCATGAGCGGCCATCGGGGCCTATGAAGAAATACGGAAAGACTAGTGTCACTAGATTTGTGACCGGCAACGAGAAAGTCGTGCTAAACAAGTAGGAAGGTCTCGCACCTCTATCCGAGAACTGCGCTAGTTCGTAGAGCGGGATTATCTGTATCGCCGCTAGCCCCAGCCCCAGAACCGTAATCGCCCCAACTACCACGACAGCTAGGGGAATCTGACTGCACATCGTATTAACCGCGGACACAGTGGCGCGGAGACGCGAGGAACCGATGGTAGCGAAGGCATCCAGCCCCCTCCAGATTACGGTTCGGAAAACGACATACAGGGACAGCGCGAAAAGGGTTAAAACGACAGGCTGAACGTGCACTGCGGTGCTCTGCATGGCCAAAGCCACGCTCGCAAGCAGGAGGTAAAGGTAGCGTTTTCGACTGGATGACCGTGTCGCGACCTCGGCAAACAGCAGCACCACGGGAAGCCAAATGGCGCTATTGATGAGATTCGTGTGCTGCAATTGCCCAATCATGAAGCTGCCGTAGGCAAAGACAAGCCCTCCAAGGAAGGACCCACTCCTTCCGATTCCAAGGACCCGGCTGAAGGCATACGAGAAGACCCCAGCGAGGAAGAAACAGACTATCCGCAGTAGAACAAAAGCTGTCTGAATCGGGAAAAGCCAGAGAAACAGAACGTTGGGTAGGTACAGCATTCCTGTCTCTCCGTCAGCGAACAGGGGGTATCCGCCGAATATGTGCGGCATCCACAGATGGATGACGCCTCGCTTGATAGCCTGATCCACGGTTGACATGCCGGGGTAGTAATATATGCTGGTGTCTGTCTCGTAGAAGATTCTCCCTTCGGCCAGTTCGGTGTGAAAGAAGTAGACAGCTATGCCGAGTAAAGCCAGCACAACTGCAAGATCGCGGAGCCATCCAGAGTTCCCAAATCTGCGAGTAGAATCCCTTATGACGCCTAAGATTTGAGCTTTCATTTCAACAATTCTTCGTCGAAGGGTCGTTCTTATTGAGCCGCGCGTATTTCAGGTGGTTCTACTTGCTGGCCTCGGAAACATCCCGGAACTGCCGCCGGTGGAGCTCGGCGTAGAGGCCGCCGCTGTTCAGTAACTCCCGGTGGGTGCCGCGTTCGGCTATACGGCCACCGTCTATGAGCAGCACAAAGTCGGCGTTGCGGACGGTGCTCAACCGGTGGGCGATGACGAAACTCGTCCGGTCCTTTAGGAGCACCGCCAGCGCCTGCTGGATGAGCGCTTCGGTTCTGGTATCCACGCTGGAAGTCGCCTCGTCGAGGATCAATATCCTGGGGTCGGCGAGAATCGCCCGCGCGAAGGCGATGAGCTGGCGCTGGCCCTGGCTCAGCGTGCCTCCCCTTTCGCCCAGGGGTGTCGCGTACCCCTGAGGCAGAGCGCTGATGAACGGGTGGGCGTTGACGAGCTTTGCCGCTGCCTGCACTTCCTCGTCTGTTGCCTCCAGCCGGCCATAGCGGATGTTCTCGGCTATCGTACCGGCGAACAGGAAGCTGTTCTGCGGCACTATGCCCATCTGTTGTCGCAGTGAAGCGGCTGTGACCGTCCTTATGTCTACGCCATCCACGAGTACCTGCCCTGCGGAGACGTCGTAGAACCGCGCGATAAGGTTGGCGATGGTCGTCTTACCTGCTCCCGTGGCCCCTACCAAGGCGACGGTTTGACCTGGCTCGACCACGAAGCTGACCTTATCGAGGACTGGGTTGGCTGAATCGTAGGCGAACTCGACTTCCTTGAACTCCACTCTCCCTTGGATCGGCCCGAGAGACACCGCGTCTGGCGCGTCCTTCAGATCGACTGGCGTGTCAATCAGACCGAAGATGCGCTCGGCTGCGGCCAGGCCTGACTGTGCCGAAGTCCAAAGTTGACTCAACTGCTGTATTGGCTGGAAGAACTGCTGGACGTAGGCCAGGAAGGCGACGACGACTCCGACCGTCACCTGTCCCTGAATGGCAAGGTAGCCCCCGAATCCGGCAACTATCCCAAGAGCGATTGTGCTGAGTACATCCATCGCGGGGAAGATGGCTGCGGTGACGGCGGTCGCGCCAACGTTGGCGTCGCGATTCGCAGCGTTGCGTTCGGCGAATCGCGCCCGGTTCAGGTCGGTCCGATTGAAGGCTTGAGCGACCTTGACTCCAGCGATGTCCTCTTGAAGGTTAGCCGACACTTCGCCGATCGTCTGGCGGGTTTTCCGGAAGGCCCTTCGGGACAAGCCGGAGAAGAAGCTAGTGGTGAAGACCATCGCCGGAAGGACGACGAAGCTAGCCAGCGCCAGCTCCCAGTTCAGCGCTAACATGGCAATGAGTATTCCTACCAGTGAAAAGAGCCCACCTAGCGATTGCGCTAGCCCCTGGCTCATCACAGTGTTTATGACTTCTACGTCGTTGAGCACACGGGACATCAGGTCGCCGGCTTCGTTCTTGTCGAAGAATTGGAGAGACTGTCCCTGAAGCGCCTGGAAGATTGAGAGGCGGAGCCGGGCCAGCGTCATCTGAGCAACCCAGCCTATCAGGTAGGTCTGGAGTACGCGGGCGACAAAGCCGGCTACGTAGACGCCGGCGAGGGCGAGCATTACCAGGGTGAGGCCTTCAGGCTGGCGGTTGGCGATAAATTTGTCAATTGCCGTGCCGATAAGGTATGGCCCAAACGCGCTGGCAGCAGCGATGGCGAGGGTCATCGCGAGAATGGCCAGCAGCCGTCGCCAGTAAGGCACGGTGTAGCCGAGCAGGCGGCGCAGGGTAGTTGTTGAATCCTTCGCCCGCCCCTCGGGAAGCGCCGCGCCGTGAAAGTGTCCTCGAAACATGCTCAGTCCTCCATCTCGGCAACCTCGCGAGAAATCAGCACGTCGTCCTGGAGCTGCGACGCCACGATTTCGCCGTACAGCGCACTGGTCTCGAGCAACTCTTCGTGGGTGCCCTGGGCGACTATTCTCGCATTGTCGAGCACCAGGATAAGGTCGGCATTCCTGACGGTGCTGATACGCTGGGCGATGATGAAGGTTGTCCGGCTTCCCATCAAACTGGCCAGCGACTGCTGAATCTGGTACTCGGTCTCTGCATCTACCGACGAAGTGCTGTCGTCCAGAATCAGTATGCGCGGTTCGAGCAGCAGGGCGCGAGCGATGGCGATACGCTGCATTTGGCCGCCACTGAGGCCAACGCCTCCTTCTCCGATCTTGGTGTTGTAGCCGTCGGGCTGCTCGACTATGAATTCGTGAGCGTGAGCGAGCTGTGCCACCCTCACGATGTCGTCCAGTGAAGCATCTGGTGCTCCATAGGCGATGTTTTCCCGAATCGTTCCTGAGAACAGGAGCGTATCCTGTAGAACGATGCCAATCTGACGGCGGAGGCTACTGATAGTGACATCGCGCACGTCGTGTCCGTCGATAGTCACTCTGCCGCCTGTGACGTCGTAGAAGCGAGGAATAAGGTTGATGATCGTGCTCTTGCCGGCACCAGTAGTTCCGACGATGGCAACGGTTTGGCCCGGCTCGGCGACGAAAGTGGCGTGCTCGAGCACGTTTCGCTCGGCGCCTACGTAGCGAAAGCTGACATCCTCAAAGGCCACTCGACCTTGAACCGTGGGCAGAGGCACCGCGTTCGGACTGTCGGTGACCTCGCTCTGAGCATCGATGATCTCGAAGATGCGCTTCGACGATGCCCCGGCTCGTGCGATCACAGCCGAGATCATCCCAAGCATAAACGCCGGAAAGATTAGCAATCCCAGATACGTGTTGAAGGCCACAAGTTCGCCCAGGCTCAACCGATCCTCAATGACCAGGTTGCCGCCGTACCAGACGACGGCCACGGTACCCAAGCTGGCGATGAAGAATATGAGTGGAAAACCCACGCTAAAGATACGTGTTACCTTGAGGTTCTGGTTGAGCAGCTCTTCGTTGGCACGAGCGTAGCGCTCGGCCTCGTAAGCCTCGCGCACGAATGCCTTGACGACCTTGATTCCAGCTAGGTTCTCCTGAAGGATAGTATTCAAAGCTCCCAAGCGAGCTTGCAAGGTCGCAAATAGCGACGGAGTTTTTCCAATGAAGAGGAGGAACGATATGAAGATGAGCGGTAAGATCGCGAACGTGACCAGCGCAAGGCGCCAGTTCATTACGACGAGAAGTGCTGCTGCTCCAACAAACATGCACACGGCATTCAGAAGTTGCAGGAAGCCTATCCCGGTGAACATGCGCACCATCTCGACGTCGCTGGTGACCCTCGTCATTAGCTGTCCAGTCTGTGATTGGTCGTGAAAGCTAAAGCTCAGGGTCTGTAGCTTCCCATAGATAGCGTTGCGCATGTCGTAGGCAGCGCTCTGTGATGCTTTTTCCGACAGGTAACCTTGGGCAAAGCTGAACACACCCCGGACGAGCGCTATCCCTAGGAGTCCCAGTGATGCTACAACGATCGCGGTGTAGTTTCCGGGGACAATTCCATCGTCTATTACCCTTCGGATCAACTGTGGCGAAACCAGGTTTGCCACGGCGACGAACAACATACTGAGAAATGCGCTCAGAGCGAGTAACCAGTATGGAGCCAGATAGCCCAAGGCTCGCCCCAAAGGTTTCATTTGTCCGCTCCTGTGATAGCCAGGATAACGTGCTGCCCATTGGTAGGTAGGCAAACGAAGCGCAGGCGACCAGTAATCTGCGAAAGGAACCAAGCAAACCGCCAATCGAAAGATGCCCCGACGTAGCGTTCCGATCCCGATCTGGACTGACCCGGTTATAGGGGCGACCCACCTCTCGCAACAGTCCCGGCGGTCGCCCCTATAGTATCTGAAGATCGCCATTTCCGAAGCCATTGGTACAACACTTGTAGCAACGCTGCATATTCTAAGAGAGATTCTGGATAACTGTCAAGGCACGCTCGCCGGATTGAAAGCCGAGGGAGTATGGTGTACTATTCCTGAAAGCATTTCAGGTAGGAGGACTAGGCGGTGGAGTACCGGCAACTGGGCGGGACAGGTCTGCGCGTTTCGGAGATTGGTCTTGGCGGCAACAATTTCGGTCGCTACTGCGACGAAGCGCTTTCTGCGCTGGTTATCCATCAGGCGCTCGATCTCGGGGTGAATTTTATCGATACCGCCGACATGTACGCCGGCACGGTATCAGAGCAATACGTGGGGAAAGCCATCGCCAGCAGACGCCACGAGGTGATTGTAGCGACGAAGGTCGGCATGGCGCTGGGAACTGGCCCAAACGATCGGGGCCTTTCCTACGGTCGTGTGATGGCATGCTGCGAGGCAAGCCTCAGGCGGCTGCAAACGGATTATATAGACCTGTATTATCTGCACCAACCGGATCCGCTAACGCCGCTTGACGAGACGCTGAGGGCATTTGACGATTTGGTGCGTCAAGGGAAGGTGCGCTACGTGGGCATCTCGAATTACCCCGCGTGGCAGGCCTGCGAGATTCTTTGGATTTCGGACCGTCGCGGCTACCGGCTGCCTATTGCTACCCAGAATCGATATAACTTGCTCGACCGAAGCGTCGAATCCGAGTTGTTGCCGTTTTGCCGTGCGCACGGGATAGGGATTGTGCCTCATTCTCCTCTGGCCAGCGGCCTGCTCACTGGCAAGTATCGGTTAGGCGAGCCCGCTCCACCAGGCACCCGGGGCTTCGACCACCCCATGATGCGGCCTTTCCTGACCGAGCGCAATTTCGCCCTGGTGCCGTTGCTGGACAATTTCGCCACAGCGCACGGGCACACTGTTGGAGAGTTGGCCATAGCCTGGCTTCTCGTTCATCCTGAGGTCTCCTCGGTGATCGCCGGTGCGACAAGGCCGGAACAGGTCAAGGCGAACGTGAGTGCGAGAACTTGGAAGCTTACACCGGAGGAAGTGAGTGGGGTAGAGGAGATACTGGCGACAGCCCCCTAGCGAACGTGGGAGTATGGCTAATCAGAAGGGGAAATAGGTTAATTGTAAGGGCGAAGCATTCGTCAAAACCCCGAGCTGATCCAATATGTCTGCGCGAATTCTTCGTCCTTGCCCTTCTTCATTAATAGGTAGGAGGTAGGTACTGTGCAAGGATATATCCCTGCATATCCGTTGACTCTTTCCGTGGATTATCCGGAGAAACTGGACAGGCTGACGACCTTCTTTCGCCCCATTGTGGCCATTCCCATTCTGGTGATCCTGAGCCTGCTCAGCGGAAGCTACAGCGCTGGCGATTCCTCGGACGAAGTGCGCCTTCGCCTTTCGAGCGCCGGGATCGTCTTTCTGCCATTGGTGTTGCTGATTCTTTTCCGTCAGAAGTATCCTCGCTGGTGGTTCAATTGGAACTACTCCCTAACGGCATTCAGCACACGTGTTGCCGCCTATCTCACCCTGCTCCGGGATGAGTATCCCTCCACCGACGAAGAGCAAGCTGTCCACCTGGACATCGTCTATCCCAATGCTGCGACTGACCTCAACCGCTGGCTGCCCTTGATCAAGTGGTTTCTTGCTATCCCGCATTACATCGTCCTTTTCTTCCTGTCGATTGCTGCCATAGTGGCGGTGGTGATTGCCTGGTTCGCCATCTTGATCACCGGCAATTATCCCCGATCGCTCTTCGATTTCGTGGTAGGTGTGATCAGGTGGTTCCTGAGAGTAGGCGCCTACGCTTTCTTGCTGGTTACGGATCGCTACCCGCCCTTTAGCTTGGACTGACAGGGCTGCTGCTCCATCGGCTAGCTCAATCCCAGGCTGTACTTGAGGGGCGCTGTTATCAGGAGCAAGTATGGCTGTCGTGCCACTACGACGACTAGCACGAGTCTTGTCCTTCTTCCCGGCCCTGATCCCGCGCACCGCGCCAGTAACAGGCGTCCAGGACAATGGCATAGTACACGCGCATCAGGCCCGATGGCAGGGCAACCTCCGCCGCTGTTCGGACCCGGTCAGCCAAGCTTATCAGCGTCTTCAAAGACATCTGGCGGCTCGTCAAGGCCCTGCGGATAAGCGTGGCAGGGAGTGGCGCTTTTCGCCGCGCCGCTAAGCGCAGCCTGGAAGCTGTGGCAGGATGTTTGCGGGCGAGGATGAGGCTCGACCGGCCATCCCCGTATGCGTCCCAGCACCCCTGCACGAAGCTTTTCTCGAAGTTGTGATAGCCCAGCGCGTCGGGCAGGTATTCGAAAGTAAGCCCACGCTGGAAGAGACGATATCCCAACTCGGTATCCTCGTGGTTGTACTCGCGAAAACGAGGATCGAAGGCCCCCGTGCCAAGCATATCCTCGCGCCGCACGGAAAGGTTGCCGCTTAGGCAGTCCACGAACTCAGGCCGGTAATCCGGCCCGGCCAGCTTGCGATAGTGCTCGTCGAAGCGCCTGTGCCAGTAGCGAGCAAACTTTCCGAGAGTGGCTCCGTTCCACAGTTCGAGCCTTCCTATGCCCACAGCCCGGTTCCGGCGAGTATGCAGGGCAGCGTGAGCCGCCAGGAGACTTGGATGGGCGATGATGTCGTCGTCCAGCGACACCACCACCTCGCCTGCCGCCGCCGCCAGCGCGCGGTTGCGTGCCGGAGCGGTCCCCGCCCTTGCTGCCCAGGAGAAGCTGAGGCGGTAAGGCACGGAAATGCTCTGAAGCATCGCTATCGTGTCGTCGGTCGAGCCATCGACCGCGACCACCACCTCGAAGAAATCGCGCGGGTAATCCTGGAGGGCCAGTGCCAGTAGCGTCTGGCGCAGGACCGTTGCGCGATTGAACGTGGGCATTACGACGCTGAGGCTCACTCCACTCATTGCGCTGCCTCCGCCCTGCCGCGCCGGCCCCTCCTCGCCAGCCATAGAAGCTGGCGAAGCGAGCAGCCAAAGCGAACCTTGAGCGCGAAGGAAAGCAGCCCCTCATCCCCGTGAATCTCGATTCGGTGCAGCGAAAAGGGATCGGTCCGAGGGGTGTTTGTCCCGAACTTCGTGGTGAAAGCAACTCGATATCCGGCGCCTCGTGCCAAGGCGCGCAGATCGGGACTGTCCTCTCCGTACGGATACGCCAGAGCGAAAACGGAATTGCCCGTGACGGTCTCGAGGTAGCGTCTGGCCTCGGAAAGTTCGCGTAGCGCTTCGTCCCTCGGGATGCTTCCCAGTCGCCTGTGGCTCCAACCGTGGGCTCCGATAGTGACGCCCCTGCTGGCCAGGTTCGCGACCTCGTGGTCCGAGAGGAGTTCGCTGCGCTGCGAAATCCCCTCCGGCCAGCAGGCGCACCCGCCAAGGTTACCGGCAACCACGAAGAGCGCGGAGGGCAAGTCTCGGTATTTCAAAATGGGGTAAGCGTTTTCGGCGAAATCCCGATATCCGTCGTCGAAAGTGAGGACCACGCCCCCCGGCCAGGGCCCACTTGGCGATCCAGCCAGAACGCCAATGAAAGCGTCCAGTGAAAGCACCCGAATTCGTGCGGCGCGCAGCCAGGATAGCTGCTGCACAAATGTCTTCGGGTCGCAGCGGAACCGGGGCGAGCCTCGCGCTGGCGATATGGAATGATAAACCAGCACGCTCACCGAGTCCGCGAAGGGTAATGCGGCCATCAGCATATCACTCCGTAGCTCATCAAACAGTCGTCGCACGCCGCCGGGAAGTTGCGCCGGCGGAGGCTGCGGCGAAAGTGTTTGTACTGGTGGGAATCCCAAATGGTCCGAAAGTCCTTCTCTCGCACGTTGCCGAAACTCACTTCGCGGTGTTCTCTCTTCGCCTTCAAGAAGTAGAAAGGTCGGGCGTAGACCGTCTCTCCGCACGGCACGACCGTTCCATCCCAGGCCACGTGTGCTGGCGGATGGCATCGGCGTTGGGGTCCGATTTCCAGCCGGGGCAGCGCCAGGCCTACCCCCAGGCGGCCGGCTTCGTCAACGGCCTTTTCGAAATGGTGCCGGTAAGTATCGGACCCGTGTCCGTAGGTGATTTCGCTGGCCATTTCTTCGGAATATGGCTCCAAGCCGTGCACGCGTACTTCGGCCGCTCCCAGTTCGGCGGCGAGACCTATCACCGAGGGAAGCTCGTCGGCGTTTCGCTTCATGGCCACGAATCCCAACCACAGAAAAGGTCGCGCGCTCCCCATCTCGCGTTTTGCCCTGACCAGGCTTCTGACGTTTTCCAACGTGCGATCAAGGCGGCTTCCCCGGATGGCAGCGTAGGTTTCGCCTGTGGCTGCATCCAGCGATACCACGATCCGGTCCAGTCCAAGCCTGACCAGGTCGCGAGCTACGTTCGCGGTCAGAAGAGTCCCGTTGGTGAACATATCGGTAGTGGCTTTGGAGTGGCTCTTGACGTAGGCGAGGATGTCCATTATGTGCGGGTTCAGGAAAGGTTCCCCCGAGCAGGTCAGCGATATGTGCCGGAAGTGATCAAGCGCCGGACCGATGGCAGCCACGGTATCCAGATCCATATGCTGCCCCGAGCCGTAGGCCTTCAGCGAGCACATCGCACAGTTGAGGTTGCAGCGGGTGCTGACGTCCAGCACAAGGTCGGTCGGGCGATCGGACAGCGTTAGCGCGAGACGGTCGACCGCACGCCGACCTATCGAAATCAAAGCCATCCTAAGCCTTCTTCCTGATCCTCAGTCGCCCGATGAATTGCCTCGCGCGTGTCGGAGGCGAGTCCTCGAAGTTGCAGGCAAGAAGCTGACACGGCTTCGTGCAACGGCGGGCGATTCTGCGCTGTTCCTCAGCCAGTGGCGAATGCCATAGCGCACGCGGGTGAGACTCGCGAGCATTTCCCAGCGGCGGCAGCAGATTGCAGATCCTGACCTCGCCGTAGGGATCGATGAGAACGTTGTCGAATCCGGCGATGCAGTTGGGCGCGGCTTGCCCGTCACGTAATTGGAGACGTGCACGAGTTGCCTCCAGCAAGCCAAACGCGCTCGTGATTGGGTAGCCCTCGGCTTTCATCTTTATAAGACGTCCGATGCTCGAATCGGCGGTTCCATTCTCGACCGGACTGGAGCGATTCGACAAAGGAGAGAGTAGCTCCTGAGACTGTGCTCCGGGCAGGTCGTGGCTCTGAAAAGCGTAGGCCGGCACCAGAGGTTGGATTCCCACTCCGTCGAGCCCCTCCGAACGCACCCAATCCACCAGAGAGACCAATTCCTCGGCGTTGTCCTCCATGAGAATAGCGCTCACGCTGACCTTCATCCGGCCTGCATCTCTCAGCGTTCTCACCGCTTCCACGGCCCTGTCCAGACTTCCAGGAAAATCGCGACTGATGTCGTGGGTCTTCGCAGTCATCCCGTTGAGGGAGACCGTGACACTATCCAGCCCCGCCTCCGCTAGGCGCACCGCAAGCGCCTTATCGACCAGATGGCCGTTGGTCATGACATTGGTAGTCGCCCCATTTCTTCGTGCCCAGGATATGAGCTCGGGCAGGTCCTGGCGAAGCAAGGGCTCACCCCCTGTGAAGCTCAGGTGAAAACGCCCCAGCCAACCCGCCAGGCAATCCACTATCCCTCGCCACTCCTCCGTGGACAACTCCTCTCTCACGGGAGGCCCGAGCCATTTGGCGCAGGTAGGGCAGCGGAGAAAGCACCTGTCGGTAATATCCACTATGACCCACCACGGCTTCACTAGCGGTTTGCTCAGCCGGCGCGAGAGGCTCCGCAGGTAATAGTGTGCGATGACCTTCGTCGCCCGTACGACCAGATGCGAAGCCATTAGCCGGTCCTCCGGTTTGAGCGCCGCTCGACAAGGGCGATGGAACGCTCGGGAAACCGGCCGCGCAGGCGATGGGCCAGATAGAGATGTAGCGAGTCGTATAAGAAGCGCGGGACGCGGTAGCCAGCGCAGATTGGCAGCGCAGTCACGAGGTACTTGCGCGGGCAGTTCATAAGAAAGAACAGCAGCAGGTTGCGAGCCCTGAGGTATGTCTGCCGCAGGAAAGCCCGATCTCCTGACCGGGATACCTTGTGCTGAATCGTAGCCCGCGTGGCAATCGCCGTCTGGTAGCCCATTCGCGCAGCCCGGATGCAGA
>Ga0315298_1004088_pt1 | contig 22292 bp, 23 predicted proteins | sample WHS_1_MG_FD_203077 | JGI IMG/M metagenome (GOLD analysis project Ga0315298, IMG submission 203077) | Extremophilic microbial mat communities from Washburn Hot Springs, YNP, Wyoming, USA - WHS_1_MG | ecosystem: Environmental > Aquatic > Thermal springs > Hot (42-90C) | place: USA: Wyoming...
AGGATATCCTACCAGAATACTACCCAGATTGCCCTCGAGCTGAAGACTATGAGATAGGCTCTTACTGGACTAAGAATTTGACTGACGGGACGAGACGGTTTATACTTGACCGCATGAAATGGGCTGAGCCTAAGATAATCGAGGAAATATACACGGTCATAGACTTCTACTTAGCTTTGGAAAGCTGGGATTTACAGTCGCCTCTTCCACCGTTCACATCTGACGACCTCATATTCTCAATGTAACCCCTTTTTCTTTTCGGGGTGCTTCATGAAAGTCTTATACTGCAATTCGCTTGAAGTGAGCCATACACGTGAGGCGTTCCTGCTGACACTACGCTTTATAGCTCCAGACCAACGTGAAGAATCAGTTTACATAGCCATCTCGCCCTCTGGTGCCGTAGTCCTCCACGATGTTCTCGGGAAGGAGGTTGAGAGCTACATTAAGGACTTCGGGAACATTGTTGCTGGAGATTGGAAAACAGATAAGGACTGCAACAACAGCGGTAAGAATGAAAAAGTGTCATATCTCAGCTAACCCTTTTTCTATTTGGGGTGCAGTTTTGAAAGTCACTGCGAGGAAGACTTACCCATTTCGCAGTTTCTATAAGGGTAGGGAGCGGATAGCCTTCTACGTGATAAGCGTCTTAGGCGACGAATCGCACATCACCATCTACTCAGACCTGATAAGGAAGGGTGACTCATCCATAGACTCTTTAGGCATTAGTAAGAGCGAAGTTGAATCCGACGAGTTCAGAGTTAGAGAGCTCCTCCAGAAATACCTTCCAAAGGAGCTTGCAGAAGCCATATTCAAATATGCAAGGAAAGACTTAGGCTGTAAGGTGGGCTTCTCACTTAAAGCTTACATAAACTGGAAGGAGAGGCACATGTAACCCTTTTTTCTCTTGGGGGGTGTTCGCATTGATAAAGGTGATGCTCTGCCAAACAGGGGACGTAAGCGACCTTAAACGTCAAGGCTTCGTCTGTGAACCCAAATATGACGGAACAAGATGCGTGGTCATCAAGGAGAAAGGCGAGGTCACACTTCAGAACCGCCACGGAATCCCCTACACTGTAAGGCTTCCAGAGATTGTTGACGCCGCCAAGGCTATTCCTGGAAGCTTCATCATTGACGGAGAAGTTTTATACGTTAATCCTGAAACGGGCAGAGAAGAATTCACGGGCTCTCAACGCAGATGTTCAACTCAGTTTCCAGACGTTCTTTTGAGAAGGCAGTATCCAGTCGTCTTCAAGGTCTTCGACGTAATCAAGCTTGGAAGCGAATACGTTGTTGACAAGCCATATTGGAAAAGGAAGACGTTGCTACGGGGCTTGGTAAAAGATTCCGGCATCATACAGTTTGTGCCTTACAAGCGGGACGTTGAAAAGGCATGGAATGAAGTTGTCGCTGACGGAACGGAGGGGCTTATACTCAAGGATTTCAACAGTCGTTACGCTTTAGGCGAACGTTCATGGAGCTGGCTTAAAGTTAAAAACTGGAGAAATGAAGAATGCGAAGTTGTCGGCTACACGCCTGGAAAGAACAGCCGCTCAGGGTTCTTCGGAGCGCTTGTATTAGCTAAGGACGGCAAGTTTAGAGGGTGTGTTGGAAGCGGGTTCAACGACTGTGAGCTTCTGAAGGTTAGGGATATCCTCCGTGACAGCCCGAAAATGCCTAAGCTCTTCCCAGACTCGGTTGTAGGCGAATCCTACACGGCTGTGAAGACAGGCTTAAGGGTTCTAGTCCAATACTACCAGGTCAATCCGTCAGGCGTTTTGAGGCATCCAGTGTTCCTTAAAACCCTCTAGTTTTTTCTGTTTTGGGGTGCTATCTATGCCCATGCGTTTTAGAACCTCAACGATGGATGTAGAAGTGAAGATGAAGCCTGTGAGCAACGAGCTTCTGGTGCCTAAGCCTGAGATTAAGATGCGGAGGGCTGAAACTGGCGAGCCTTTTGAGAAGGTGCGTGTCGTAGCTGATAGGCGATTGCTATGGACTGGGAACGGAAAGGAGCTTGCTTCCTTAACGAGGTTCATCGACTCTGAAACTCAGAAGGAGGTTCCAAGCAGCGAGATCCTTGAAGTTCTCGAGCACTACAACTATAAGCTTTTGGATTCTAAGGCGAACCTTGTGAATGAGAAGGATGAAGGCGACTTCATTGAATACTACTACATTGACGAGAAAGGAGAAGAACACGTTGTAAGACCCTTTGAAAGAACAACAGTTTTAGACATTCCTGAGCAGAACTGGGTTCCATCAACAAGCATCGACGCCTTTCTCATAACATCCATCTACGAGCTTTTCACGGATAAGAAGACTGACATAGTTAAGCTATGGGAGGAAGCTGAGAAACGCCTCAAGGAGGACACAGTTGGCATAACAACATTCAGCCATGGAAGGGGATTTCAAAACTACTATGCCCTTCTTGTTCCAGCCGTCCAGAATGGAAAGTTCGTTTGGCTTTTGAAGTTAACTGGCATGAAGTTAACTGGCATGAAGATTCGCCTAAACCATTTGGCGGATATACCAGCCAAAGGGAAGATTCCAATACGTGAGGCCCCGACGTTGGAAATATTGCCGCCCATACAAATGGTTATCAGCCCAGTCAAAAGGAAAAGCGAAGCGAATAACCGAGCCTACTTGTGTTGCATTATCGCCTTCAGTGCTTGCTGTTCCGGCGTCAAGTCTGCTACCTTAACCATGAAGGCGCCTTTCTTCACGCAAACTATGACTGGACGGTTATCAGAGATAACGTAGTGGATTCTTTTGCCCTCTTTACTTTCAACTATCACGTCAGTCATACGCCTACAATCAACCCAAGGGTCGTACATAAAGATTATCCCCTGACAATTTTAGGCATCTCGTCAGCTATCTTTTCTTTTTCTCTTGGGGTGTTTATGCAGAAGCGAAAGGACCTTGATGTTTTATTGCATAGAGTTAGGATGGCTAAGGCTCGTGAAGGAGATTCTAAAAAGATTCTCTACACCATGCTGGAGGAAGTGGAACATGAAACGGGCTATAGTGGCAGGGACAGCTGGAACATTCTTGTTGAGCTTATAGCAGACGCCATAGGCATAATTGATGAGCCCTGGCGGTATTCGCTTCCTGACATGCCCCGCAGTCTTCTTTTCAGAGGAAAACCTTCAAGCCTTAAGGGTAAGCGTAGAGTTTCAGATAAGCTTGTGGAGCACATTAAAAAGACTGGACTTATTGAGGAGTTTGTTGTGGCTGCAAAGGCTAAGCCCTACGACTATCTTGGCGAAATCTTTATGGAGCAAGGGCTTCACGGCAGAAGGCAGGGGCAAGTTTTAACGCCCATGCCAGTTGTCAACTTGATGACTCAGATGCTCATTCCTGAAGAGCCTAAGGAGCTTAAAACTGTTCTCGATCCATGCGTTGGAAGTGGACGTTTCCTCCTTGGAGCCACATTAGCTTATCCGAAGGCCCCTATTGTTCTGTTCGGAATAGAAATTGACATTTCCCTTTACAGGGCATGCCTAGTGAACATGGCTCTTTTCAGCAACCACCCATACAGCATAATATGTGCTGACACGCTTAGGCTTGACCCAGAAAAGTCCGGTCCTTCAAGCCCACTTTGGGATTATGGTAACTGCTGGGATCCGCCTGACATTTCAGCCTTCTATGTTAAGCCTCCGCCCATAACAACTGAAAAATTCAGCCTTGCCGACTGGATAAAACTTGCCCAGCGCAAATATCCCTTTTTCTGTTTAGGGGTGAGCGTTTGGGAACTATCCGGAGCGAGTATTCCATTGAACAGTTTGAGGCTGCTTTCCAGAGGTTTGCCCACCAGCTTCCAAAGTTTCACGTTGTAAGGGCAGAGGATGTGAACTTGGAGTTCATCTATGATATGGAAGGAAGAATAAAGAAGATACACGTGTATTATTGCAAGCGGGATAAACCTGACTCCTGGGGAGAATCATTAAGTTTCTCAATTGAGCCTAAAGAATATGTGGACAGCCCCCACGTCACCAAGATACATTACGATGGCTCTGTGGATAAGAATTACAATGAAAAGATTCTCAAGTGGCTTGATAGTTTAATGGGTTCAGAGAAGCCAACACCGCGATTCTCCCTTGCAAAACACGCTAAGAAAAGCGATAGAAAACTAACAGACTACAAAGCATTCGCCAAAACCTAGCCCTTTTTCCTATCCTTAGGTAGCGCATGGACGCAATAAAAATGCAAAGAACTCTATGGAGAGTTTTCTGTTAAACATTATTAAAAGAAAAGACGCTTAAAATGTCTCGCACAATTTTTCAAGCTGATATAGGATGTTTTTGGGCCACCCATACAATTTGTCATTTTCCGAATCATCAATTCAAGAAACTGTTTTCCAAAATTCCACCGCGTTTGTTTTGTTTCTAATATCTAGCTGCATATGCGTAATAGGTCTAGGGTCAATGTTTCTTAGTTGCTTTAGTTACTTTTTTGCCTTCTTACCTAATAGGTAACTTTCGTAGTATAGATAGGTGTTGACCGCGCCAAGCCACAATGATTTTGTGATTTTGCTTTTTAAATTTCTTTCAATTCATGAACCTTTTATGAATAAATATTTAATAAATATGTTTAAAAATTAAATATTTAACATATCAAAAGCAAAAAACTTATATATAATTTTAGGCATCAATGGCAACAATTGAATGCTGTCGGCAAGTGGAGGCTTAGGTGTTGAGGGTTGCTGTTTCGTGGAGCGGCGGCAAGGATTCAGCTTTGGCTTATAATGAGGCTTTAATACAAGGCCATGAAATCTGCTGTATCATAACTTTTCTATGGGAAAACCCGTCCATTGCCCATCCCATAAATTTCCTTGAGCTACAAGCCAAAGCCCTAGAAATGCAGCATTTCAAGTTTGAAGCAAGGGAACCCTACTTCGAAAGTTACAAGCAGGCTTTATCTTGTTTGGCTAAAGAAGAAAACATAAAAGGAGTAGTTACCGGCGACATTGCGCCCTTGGATGCATTCCATGGAAACTGGATGGACAACATATGCAGAAGCTTAAACTTGAAACTCATCAAACCCTTATGGGGTGTTGACCGCCGCCAAATCTTGAACAACTTGATTTCACAAGGGTTCAATGCAGTTTTCTCATGTGTAAAAAAACCTTGGTTCAATGATTATTGGATTGGGCGCGAATTAAGCTGGGAATCCTTACAAGAACTAGAGGCTCTTAAAAAACGTTATGGGATAGATCTTTGCGGGGAAAACGGCGAATATCACACGCTAGTGACCGACGCACCTTTCTTCAGACGAATAATAGAAATTTCCAAATACGGTGTTGAGGTGCATGACGGAAACTTCTACATGAGAGTAGAAGAAGCCTCCCTAAAACCCAAAAAAGAAAGGTGAAAAAATGAGCGAACAAATTGAAAAAATATGTGAAAAAGCCATTATGTTGGTTGAAAAGTCTGTTGAGAAAAACTTAACCGAAGGGATCCTTCTTTCAGCAGGATTGGATACAAGCATCTTGGCAACTATAGCGTCGAAATATGCTCGGTTAAAGGCTTTTACCTGCGCTTTTCAGGGAGCTCCAGCGCCTGATGTTGAGCATGCTAGGCTTATGGCGGAAAGGCTAAACCTTTCGCATTACATGCACTTTTTCACCGAGGAAGAACTTTACGAGGCTGCACGGTTTGTTATAAAAACTTTGCGGGTTTTTGATCCTATGGAGGTTCGAAACAGCTCCACAATATACATTGGATTGAAGTTTGCTAAAGACAACGGAGTTAAAAGCGTTATGACAGGAGACGCTCTCGACGAGCTTATGGCTGGATATCCGTGGCTATTTAAATGGAACGAAAAGGAACTGGAGTTAGAACTGCAGAAGATTTGGGATACAATGCTTTTCTCATCTGTTCCAATTGGAAAAGCGGTTGGCGTGGAAGTTAAAACGCCATACCTTGACCCAGAGTTCAAAGCTTTCGCCATAAAACTCAGCTCTAAATATAAGGTTCGTGAGGAAAATGGGAAAATGTGGGGCAAATGGATAATGCGTAAAGCCTTCGAGAAGGTTTTACCCGCTGAAATTGCTTGGCGAAGGAAAGACCCCATAGAAGTCGGCTCAGGAACAACAACACTTCCAAACTTCTTCAACATGAAAATCAGCGACAAAGAATTTGAAGAGAAAAAGAGGAAATATCTCGAAATGGACGATGTGACAATACGCGACAAAGAACAACTCTTCTACTACGAAATATACCGAGAAGAAATAGGCATACCGCGCCCAGAAAACCCAAAAAACAAAACATGCCCCCAATGCAACTCAAACGTTCAGCCCGGATTAAGCTTCTGTAGGACTTGTGGCGCGTTTCCAATTTAGAAAACGCCTTTCCATTATCTTTCTTTAGTAGTTATCCTCCATTCCATTGGTTGACTATTGGCATTTTCCATCCGATGCCGAATGCTTTAGGTGTAATTTTAATGCAGGGTGGAGCTTGCCGCCGCTTGTATTCTGCCCTTCTCACTCTTGTGTAAATGTCTTCGACAACCTCTTTTGGGTAGCCCATTTTAATTAGCTCCTGCTTGCTTCTTCTATTTTCCACGATTTCATCAACAAGGGGACTTACTATATCAAAATCGAATGGGTCAATTTGGCCTTCCTTAAGTTCAGGTGAAGGCTTTTTCCTAAAAACACTTTCCGGTATTATTTCTCTCCCTGCCTTATCATTCACGCATCTTGCAAGCTTGTATACTTCAAGCTTGCTTACGTCGCCGAGGGCTCCTATACCGCCTGCCATATCTCCATACAATGTGCAGTAGCCAAGCGCTAGTTCGGTTTTGTTCCCAGTGTTTACAACCAGTATCTTCAAGTCCTTTAGCCGATTAGATATATCCATCAGAAGGTTGCCTCGAATTCTTGGCTGGATGTTTTCATCTGCTACCGGATCATCTCTTTTCTTTGTTAGGCCGAAATGTTTTCTCAGCTCTTCCAAAGGTTTTTCCATGTTTTTATGATGTGTCAGCGATGTCTTGTATGGGGATTTGAACGAAGCATATTCCCAGATTTTCAGCCAGTTTTAGTGCATCCTCCTTACTATGCTCACTAGAGTATTTAGAAGGCATGGAAACGCCTATGACATTTTCCTTACCTAATGCCTCGACGGCTATACATGCAGTTAATGATGAGTCGATCCCGCCGCTCATTCCAACAACAGCTTTTTTGAAGCCTGTTTTTCTGAAGTAGTCGCGAATGCCCAAAACCAAGGCGTTAAACATTTCTTCTTCTTTGCAGTATTGTGGAGATGCGACTTTTTTGGCAGTTCCCTTCCTTAGATTAATGTCAACTATTATAAGGTCCTCTTCAAATTGTTTGCCTATTGCTATGAGATTTCCATAGCGGTCCACCGCTAAGCTCTGCCCGTCGAAGACAAGTTCATCTTGGCCGCCAACCATGTTAACATAAAAAATCGGAAGCCTATTCTTTCTAGCTTTCTTTTTTAATAGTCTCATTCTCAGGAATCTCTTTCCGACATGAAAGGGGGATGCTGAAATGTTAATAATCAGGTCAGCGCCTTTAGCTGCCAAAGCCTCTGTAACTTTTACCGGGTATTTTTCGTCCCAAAGATCCTCGCAGATTTCTACCCCAAGGTTTATCTTTTCGCTTTTAATTTCGATCCTTATAGGTTTAATGACCTTCGAAGGTTTGAAATATCTTGCCTCGTCAAAAACATCATAAGTGGGCAAAAGCGTTTTATAGACTACTCTGAGCAACTCATCTCCTTTAAAAATAGCCGCGGCATTGTAAAGAACTTCGCCTTTATAGTCAACAAAACCAACAATTCCCGCAATTCCCCCACACTCGCTCATAAGTTTCAATAAAGATTCTTTATTTTCCTTCAAGAATTCTTTTTCATGTAACAAATCCTGTGGCGGATAACCAGTGATAGCCAACTCTGGAAAAGCCACAATATCCGCCTTTTGTTCTTTAGCCAACTTGACATATTCCTTTATTTTCTTTACATTCCCTCCGATGTCGCCAACCGTAGGATTTATTTGGGCCATAGCTATCCTCATTGCGATCTTCCTCTAGCCAAACCCTTCGTTTTCGCGTAATCCAAAACAAAGACTAAATATGCCAAAAAAAGTTGGAATTTAATGTGACTGAGCGTATGTTGGAGTAAGTGGGTTTTCAGACCCACTTTCTTCCCATCTTAAGCTTAAGCATATTCACGCTTGCTTCGAGGGTCTTAACTCGCTTTTTCAATTCTTCTACTTCTATATATATTTCTGTTGCACTTTTTTCTCCCAGCAGTTTTTGAGTTTGAGACATGACATCACCCCTTCATGTTCCTTGTCAGAAAAACCAAAAATTCGTATGGACTTATAAATATTGTTGAGATTTGTTCATAAAAATTATGAAAAAATAAAATTTGGTCAATAAAACGCGAAAATATTATAAAAAATATAAAAGATCGGGGGACTCGGGGTTGTTCATTCTTATGCGGGGGTCAGCTGCTAGACCTCTTCATATCCCACTTTCACGGAAATTCTTTCTCTAATTGATCCTCAGGGTATGCGTAAGTTTTATGGTCTGCTATGTCTAGTCCGAATAATTCTGCATCTCTTTGAGCACGAAGTAATCCTGCTTTGTGAATCAGTTTGAAGAGCACAAAGCCTGTGAACCCGGCCCATGCCGCTATTGCTAATCCGCCTAAAACTTGTATTCCCGTAAGCTTAAGCCACTCTTCTATGGTGGAAACCCCGTAAATTGGATGCGCTCCCAAGCTTTTTAGGCTGAATAGTCCTGTGGCGATAACGCCCCATAAGCCGCAGGCTGCGTGCACTGGGACGCATACGCAGGCGTCGTCAATGTGAAACTTGTGTTCCAGCAATCCTTGAACTAAAGTTGTGAGTATTCCTGCTACTATGCCTGTTATGAATGCGAACATTGGATGCATTATGGCTGCGCCCGAGCAGATTGCTACTGCGCCGGCGAGTAGACCCGCCATTGAGGTTAAGGCATGTCCCCTTGAGGTTAACGCTGCCCCGAAGAGACCTCCAGCCATGGCCATTGCGGTGGTAACGCCTACCCATGCTAGCTCCACATTTATTGTTTGCGCAGTGCTTGCAACGCTTGAGCCCACGTTGAAGCCGAACCAGCCGAATACCAATAGCCAAGCGCCGATGACTGATAAAGGTAGGCTGTGGCCGAAGAAGGCTCTGGCTTCTTTTTTCTTGCCAACGAATTTGCCTATTCTTGGTCTGATGGTTGCTGATGCAGCTAAGGCTATCATGCCTCCTGTCAAGTGTACGACAGAAGAGCCTGCGTAGTCAATGTACCCCATCTGAGCCAACCAGCCTCCACCCCAGACCCAGTGTTCAACCACCGGATATAGAAAGCCTGAAATCACGGCTGCCGCTATCACCCAGCCCCAGAGTTTGTCCCGTTCAGCTGTAGCGCCAGGAATTATGCCTATCGTTGTTATGGCAAACATCGCCATCTTAAACCACAATCCAAGGTCACCGTATCCTGATGGGCTTGCTGGAATTCCGTAGGCCCCGGTTGCTGATAAGGCGGCAGGTAATGGGTTCGCTATTGTTGGCGCCCATTGAGGCACACCGATGAATGGCTCTTTTGTGTAATAAGCTATTGGAAAGCCTATTAAGTAATACATTACAAAAGCTAAAGTCCAGCCTATGTTTAACATTATAATTGTGTGGGCGACGTTTTTCTTGCGCACCAACCCTGCGTAAAGTAGAGCAAAACCCGCTGTAGCCATTATCAGGATGGCCACTGGGGCCCAACCTACTATAAAGACTTGCTGTATTGACGCAAAGATCTCGTCTGTAGATGAAGCAGACATTAAACATCACCTAAAGTTTGCTTGCAAACCATACAGGTTTCAGCGATATTGGGATCTCTTCGACTGAAAGCCCCTCTTTTTCGATGTTAAGTTTTAGAATCTGAGGCTTCAAGGGGACGCTTCTTGACTTTCTGAGAATGAATACACGGGTCCATACAACATCGTGCTTATGATAGTCCAAGTATATAAGGTGGTCAACAAGGTATTCTGTTATGTCTGGGGTTGGCGGTATTCCCTCTGCCGTGAATATGGTCGTTGCCTTTTTCTTCTTAACCTCCAACAACACCTTCATGAAGACTTCTCGGAACTCTGTAGGATCCACTAGCCGACGTTCAAGCGACGAAAGCGAGTCTAAAACTATTCTACTTGCTTCTGGCTGCGCCTCTAAACCTTGCATAGCTATTTCCACGGCTTCTTCCTTGCTTACCAGAGAATATTCACTGGCGTATGTGGCGCTTATTGACAAGTCTACAATAACTATTTTCCTGTCTTTAACCAGCGATGGAAAATCGCTCCAGAGTTCTCTGCCTGTTCTCATTATTGTTTCAGGGGTTTCTTCGGTTGTTATGTAAATACACTTCTCGCCTTTTTCAGCGCCTTTGTGCAAAAACTGAAGGCAGAGGATTGTTTTGCCTGTTCCAGGTTCACCTCGCACAAGGATGGCGTCTCCTTTTGGTAGTCCTGGAATGAAGTTTGTCAAGCCTTCGATACCCACATCAATCCATTCAACGCTTTTCTTTTCCTCCATCTCTTCTACTGAAAGTGCTCTAACAGCTTTTTTCATTCAACTACCACACCTTGGCAAACGCAAATTCTCCTGAGCCATATAAACCTTGTTGAGATTTGTTCATAATTTTTATGAAAAATTAAAATTTAGACATTAAAGTAAATAAATAATGTAAAAAATATGAAATTTCAGAAACAAAGAATCATTTTTCCAGTGATTTTATGGTAACGTTCAACTTCGATAAGTTTTCTTTGATCGCGAATTTAACACCCATTCCAGAAAGGAATTCTTCAAGGAACAATTTGACGAACTTTTTAGACAACACAGACCCAAGCACAAGGGTGAATTCGTTTTCAGAGTTTTTAACCACTTTGAAAAAGTTGCAATCTTCAAGACGAATTAAGAGACCTTCAACTGTAGTCACTTTTCCTTTAAGCTGCTCTAAATGAGATCGAGCTACTTTTTTATGTTCTTCCCAAAACTTTTCTTTTTCCGGTAAAGAATCGGTGATGCTTAGAAAGAGAAACCAATGGTCCACATCTAGGATAACATGCTCACCCGTCAGAAGCAACTCCATGTAAGAACGAACTTTTCGACGCACAACAGGATCAGTCAAAGTCTTGTTTTCGTTAAAAAATCTCAAAGCCCTTCGCATTATCTCGCTCTGCGAGAGCCCCTCTTCCCGGCTAAGTTTCTCCAATAAATCTGCTGTTGAAGCGTCAAAAGCCACGGTTATTCTAACTGGTCCCCTCTGCAAATTCTTATGAAACTTTCGGGTATCACTAAACACTGCTTATCCCCTTGGTATAGTGCTTAGACGTTTGTTTATTAAAAATGGTTATTCATATAAATATTTCCATAAATTGGAAAAATGTATTATAAAAATATTCATAAAAAATTTATTTTATGAATAAATGTTCAATGAAATATCGATGCTGTTAACTACACATGCAGTTTGATAAAACGATCCTGTTCAAACTGCAAAATTTTCAGGTGGTTTTTCAGCAAGGTTGCATCTTCGCAATGTTTATATGGTTGTAAGGAAGATATAGGCAATAGGTAACCGGTAACCGCTACCTAACCAAGAAAGGGGAAACATATGTTTGAAACATGCAGGGCGATGCAGAAGGGAAATATAAGGAGAAGGGATGCCCATTGAGGTTAAGATTTTGCCTTGAATGTAAGAATTTTGAGGATAGAAATGAAATTGATGGAGTTGTTCTATGTGCAAGGGGGCACGATCCTGGAGTTAGTTGCCCTGAATTTCAAAGTAAGTTTGAGAGGTTAGAAGAAAAAGTATCAAAGACAAGGTTCTGTCTCGAATGCAATAACTTTGAAGAAATCGGCGGAATCGCGGTATGTGCAAGAGGGCATAGACCGGCAGTTAGTTGCCCTGAATTTCAAGATAGGATTGAGGACAGTTTCTATTCCTATATTTACTGGGCTGATCTTTATTATACTGGTAAGATTGATGAAGGAAGAAATCATTTTGAAAGAAGGTTTTCCAGAAGGCTTTCACAAGAGAAACTTGCCTATGCTTGTCTACTTGAGTATTTCGAGTCAAACCAAGCCTACTCCAATTTTGTCAAGTGCTGGAAAAACATAAGACACGTTTACGAGCAAAGATTGCCTACAATCGCAAAAATTTTCGACATAGCTTCGCAAAGATTTGATATATCCAGCGAAAGAGTAGACTTTGAGAGGCTTTTCTCAGATTTAGTTCTATCCAGAAAAACTTCTGACGCAGCTATCAAAGAAGTCTCGGAAGGCCTCTACGACATTGGCGGTTGAAATCATGGAAAACAAAATAGTCTACAAAGAGAAACTGGCGCCCGAAATCACTCTCATAAAGATAAGTGCTCCGTTAATCGCCAAGAAGGCAAAGTCAGGTCAATTTGTAATTTTAAGGGCGAGCGAAGACAGTGAAAGAATACCCTTAACCATAGTGGATTACAACCCGAAAGATGGTACAATAACTTTAGTATTTAAAGAGGCGGGAGTTTCAACTAAAAAACTTGGAGAATTAGAGGTTGGAGAAGGCGTTCACGATCTTGTTGGGCCTCTTGGCAACCCAAGTGAAATAGTTTTCTATGGAAAAGTATGCGTCATCGGCAGAGGCGCTGCCATTGCCGCAGCTTATGAAAGAGCAACTAAGTTGAAAGAGGCTGGAAATACCATAATCACCATTATTAGTGCTCGAAATGCCAGCCTATTGATTTTCAAGGAAAGCTTGAAAAAACTCAGCGACAGGTTTTATATAGCCACCGATGATGGCTCTGAGGGCTTTAAAGGATACGCGAACGACATTCTCAAAAAATTGTTGGAGTCAGGCGAAAGGTTTGATCTGGCGTATGCTGTGGGAGCAGCAACATTGATGAGAAGTGTTTCCGAAGTCACAAAGCCCTACAACATCAAGACCATTGTTAGTCTTAACTCTTTAATGTTGGATGGAACTGGACTGTGTGGCTGTTGTCGCGTAACCGTTGGCGGCAAAGCCATGTTTACATGCGTGGACGGCCCGGAATTTGACGCGCATTCAGTGGATTTTGAAGAATTTAAAGCTAGACTTCACACCTATAACCATGAAGAAAAATTAGCGCTGGAGTTTTACGAGGGAAATTGTAGATGCAGCAATTAATGCAGCAGTTAGATGTTAGGCTTAGACAAATCCCTATGCCGGAATTACCCGTTGAGGAACGCATACGGACATTCAGCGAGGTGGCTTTAGGGTACTCAGAGGAACAAGCATTAGCTGAATCGGCTAGATGCCTTCAATGTGAACATCCGCTTTGTATGGAAATGTGCCCGTTACATGTAGACATACGAGGCTTTATACGCTTAATTAGACTCGGCGCTTACATAGAAGCTGCTGAAAAAGTCAGGGAAAAAAATTGTTTACCATCAGTCTGTGGAAGGGTGTGTCCTCAAGAAGTATTGTGTATGATGGGATGCAAGAACACCATAGGCGACCCTGTGAACATTGGGGCTCTTGAAAGGTTTGCCGCTGATTGGGAACTAGAAAAAGGTGCTAGTGCGCCGGAGATTTCAGCTTCCACCGGGAAGAGCGTGGCTGTCGTGGGTAGTGGTCCGGCAGGTCTTAGCGCAGCTGCTGAGTTGGCAATGATGGGGCATCATGTAGTTATTTTTGAGGCGTTGCATGAGGCTGGCGGGGTAATGACCTATGGTATCCCAGAATTTCGTCTACCCAAGAAAGTTGTCAGACAAGAAATTGACCGCATAAAAAGACTCGGAGTTAAAATGAAAACCAATGTTGTAATAGGCAGAACAATAACAATAGATGAATTATTCGATGAAGGGTTTAACAGCGTCTTTTTAGGTTCAGGCGCAGGGTTGCCTAAACTACTAGGCATTCCAGGAGAAAACCTCTGCGGCGTTTATTCCCTAAACGAGTTTCTTCTTAGAATTAACTTAATGAAAGCGCATAGCTTTCCAAAGACAGGTACTCCGATAAAAGTTCATGACAAGGTTGCAATATTGGGTGCTAGAGGCTTAGACGCTGCCAGATGTGCCTTAAGACTTGGAGCCAGAGAAGTTTGCATTTTCTACCAGTGGAAGGTTGTTGGAAGGAAAGATGAAATTAGGCGCGGAATGGAGGAAGGCGTGAAATTTGTACCATTAACTAAGCCGCTTAGATTGATCGGTGATGAGAAACGTTGGGTGAAGCAAGTTGAATTTGCTAACTTAGAGTTAGGGCCGCTAGGAAAAACGGGGAAACCAAAACTCATCGCTATAGAGGGTTCCAGATTCCTATACGATGCCGAAACGGTTGTTATAGCGTCTGAGCATAATCCCAATACACTAGCGGCAACAAATACCTTAAGAAATATAAAAATCGCAGAGAAACAGAAAACCGTAGTTGTTAATCCCATAACTCTTGAAGTAGCAGAAGGAATTTTTGCAGGCGGTGATGTTGTCAGCGGCGCTTCCTCCGTCATTAAGGCAATAGAAATGGGAAAAAGAGCTGCTCACTCAATAGACAACTATCTTCTGCAATGATGTAAAATCTCCATGTTAACCACAACGGAGGACAAGTAATCCTTATTTGCTCTTTTTGCAAAAGCACCATAGATCTGACACATTTTCCCAGTATTATCAGAAATTAAACATCCCATAGTTATTATCTCTGTTCACAAAGTTTTTATATCGCGAAGATAAAGGCAATAGGCAGCCGTATGCCGTATGCATCATATGGTGAAAATGAAATGAAACTGGTTTACGCCCATGAAGAACGTTGTATGGGGTGTGGGCTATGCGAGATCTACTGCGCAGTTCAGCATTCGAAATCCAAAGATCTTATCAAGGCGTTCAAGAGGGAAAGTCCCAAACCAATCAGCCGTATTAAGTCACTTCAAAATAAACCCGTCTCTTTAGCAGTTCAATGTAGACACTGCCATGATCCACCATGCGTTTTCGCATGTCTGACAGGTGCAATGCACATTGATGAGAATACAGGGTTGGTTATGCATGATGAAGATAGATGCATAGGGTGTTTAACATGCATCATGGTTTGTCCCTTCGGAGCCATTAAAATAGACCTGAACGATAGCAAAGTTGTAAAATGCGATTTGTGCCAAGGATCCGACATGCCTGCTTGCGTGGAAAAATGTCCCAACGAGGCATTAACTTTCGAGGAGGTATAGCGTAATGACGAGGTATGTGATTATAGGCGGTTCTGCTGGGGCCGTCGGAGCAGTTGAAGCCATAAGGGAGGTTGACCCCACAGGAGATATCCTAGTAATAGACGAAGAGCAAAACATTGCTTATTCACGTCCCATGATGGTCAAATACCTTAGCCGAGAAGCGAACCTAGAGCAGATGTTATTTCCCACAAAGGATTTCTGGGAAAAACATAGGGTTCAACTATACCTTGGGAAAAAAGTGGTTAAGCTCGACTTGCTACAGAAAACTGTTGAGCTTGAAAACACTGAGAGAATCGGTTTCGATAAACTTCTGATTGCAACTGGAAGTATGCCGTCTATACCAAATGTTGAAGGAATAAACAAAAAAGGAGTTTACACTTTCACAAGATTAACTGATGCTCTGCGCATTAAAGAAGCTATTACCTTTAACAAAGCGCAGAAAGCAGTTATTGTAGGTGTAGGTCTCATCGGCATCAGTGTCGCAGAAGCTTTAGCCAAGCTTGGATTGAAAGTTACGATCGTTGGACGCAGAGATCGAATTCTTAACCAAATTCTTGACCATAAGGCCTCAGAAATCCTTGAGGCAGCTATGAAGAGAAAAGGAGTGTCGGTTGTAAAAGGTCGCACAGTTCAGCGTGTCTTAGGGAAAAAAGATAACGGCGACTTTGTTGGTGCTGTCGTTCTGGACGACGGTAGTTCAATAGAATGTGATATTGTTGTTTTTGCCATAGGGGTTGCGCCGAGAACCGAACTTGCAAGCCAAGCTGGATTGAAAGTTAACAGAGGGATTTTGACGGATAAATGTATGCAAACTAACTTGCCGGATGTTTACGCCTGTGGGGATGTAGTCGAAGCCTACGACTTTGTCCATGGGACAAACCGAGTTCTTGCCCTATGGCCATTAGCTAGGATTGGGGGAAGAGTTGCGGGCTACAACATGGCTGGCCAGAAGTTTGAGTACCCCGGTGGGACAGCTATGAGCGCCCTTAATTATTTCGGAGTCTCCATAATTTCAGCGGGTTTAACTACTGTAGATGATGTTGGGGGTCACGAGACACTGGTATTCCATGATCAAAAAAGAAGCATTTATAGGAAAATAGTGCTCAAAGACGGGACAATTAAAGGTATGATACTTGTAGGAGATGTTGAGAGGGCAGGCGTCATTTTTAACCTTATGAAGAACAAAGTTAACGTTGAGAAGTTTAAGCACAAGCTTATAGCCGACGCCTTCAATTTGACGGCGCTCCCTGAAGCTTTGAGGAAACAACTCTTCTTAGGGGTCTTACGATGAAAGCTACCACTGCCTTAAACAATCCCTATGGTGAGGATAAAGTCATTGAAGCCTGTGGGCTCTTCGGTATGATGGATCTTACTGGTAGGCGTTTCGGCTCTAAATATCCAATTAAAGCCATTTCAAATATGCATGAGAGAGGAAACGGGCTTGGCGGAGGCTACGCCATTTATGGGCTTTACCCCGAGCATGAGGATGACTACGCATTTCACATAATGTATCTGAACAGCGAAGCCAAAGAAAAGACGGATAGACTTTTAGCACAAAACTTCCATGTTCTTGAAGCTGAGGAAATGCCTGTCAACCCAAAAGCAAACGTATGGAAACCGCCTCTTATATGGCGATATTTCGTTCAGCCAAAGAAAAGGGCAGCCAAAAATCAGCCACATGACGAGTATGTGTTGAAGAATGTCATGAGGATCAACACTGAAACAGGAGGTGCGTTTGTATTCTCAAGCGGAAAGAACATGGGCGTGTTTAAAGGCGTAGGCTTTCCAGAGGACATTGCTGAATACTTCTGTTTAAACGAATATGAAGGCTACATGTGGATCTGTCATGGAAGGTTTCCAACAAACACTCCAGGTTGGTGGGGAGGTGCTCATCCGTTTAACATCCTCGACTGGACAGTTGCACATAATGGGGAACTGTCTAGCTATGGCATAAACCGCAGATATTTAGAGATGTATGGCTACGACTGCACCATGCAAACTGACACAGAAGTCATGGCGTACGCATTAGACTTGCTTGTGAGAAAACAGAAGTTGCCAATAGAGATCGTCGCCAGAATATTTGCTCCTCCTTTATGGATTGAGATTGACGCTATGGAACCAGAAGAGAAGAATCTTCACACAGCGTTGCGCCAATGCTACGGTAGCTTGCTTATGAACGGCCCTTTTACCATAATTGCAGCTCATGCGGGAGAAATGATAGGGTTAACAGACCGCTTAAAGCTTAGACCGCTAACGGCGGGGATCAAAGGAGACATGCTCTATCTGTCATCTGAAGAATCTGCTATACAGTTAGTAGCGTCCAACTTGGATAAAGTTTGGAGCCCCCGTGGAGGCGAGCCCGTAATCGGGAGGCTAAAAACCGTGAAACCTTTAGAAATCTTGGCAATCTAGGTGAGAAAATGAAAAGCTATATAGAACCAGAATTCATCATTGAACGGGACAACGAAAAATGCATAAGATGCAAGGTTTGCGTAAACCAGTGCACTTATGATGCGCATTATTATGATCCTGAAGATGACGTAGTCCGCGGTCGCGATGAAAACTGTGTCAATTGCCACCGCTGCGTAGTGTTCTGTCCCACAGGAGCTATAACTATAAAGAGAAATCCAACCCAGTACACTGAGAACTGGAACTGGACTCGAGAAGCCATAATGGCCGTTAAGAAGCAAGCGGAAACTGGGGGGATAATCTTAACAGGAATGGGCTGCGACAAACCATATTACACCTATTGGGACAGGATCCTCCTTAACGCCAGTCAAGTGACTAATCCTTCAATAGACCCCTTAAGAGAACCCATGGAGCTTCGAACCTACTTGGGTGCAAAACCCGATAAACTTGAGCTTGACATGGAAAACGGCGACGTAGTATTGAAGACGAAGCTTGCGCCTCAATTATGCGCTGAAACTCCCATTCTCTTCACAGCCCTTTCATACGGAGCAATAAGCTTCAATGTTCACTTAGCTTTAGCTCGCGCTGCAACAGAATTTGGCACATTTATGAATACTGGCGAGGGCGGTTTGGACAAGAGGCTCTATAAATATGGTGACCACATTATTGTGCAAGTAGCCTCAGGTCGCTTCGGCGTCAGCCCAGACTATTTAGATGTGGGAGCAGCTCTAGAAATTAAGATCGGTCAAGGAGCAAAGCCAGGTATAGGCGGGCATCTACCCGGCGAGAAAGTTACTGAAGACATCTCGCGAACACGCATGATCCCCACTGGAACAGACGCCCTTTCTCCAGCTCCTCAACACGACATATACTCTATTGAGGACCTGCGCCAACTCATTTACGCTTTGAAAGAGGCAACCGACTACACCAAGCCCGTAAGCGTTAAAATAGCTGCTGTACATAACTCCGCGGCCATCGCCAGTGGCATGGTACGCGCCGGAGCTGACATAATCGTTTTAGACGGGGTTAGAGGTGCAACAGGAGCAGCACCAAGAGTTATCCGCGATAACGTTGGCATCCCCATTGAATTGGCCCTTGCCTCAGTAGACCAACGCCTGAGAGATGAAGGCATCCGCAATAAGGCATCTATCATAATATCGGGAGGCATAAGAAGCAGCGCGGATGTGGTAAAGGCCATCGCTCTCGGAGCAGACGCCGTTTACATAGGCACAGCCGCTTTGGTGGCTATCGGCTGTACAGTATGCCAAAAATGTCATACAGGAAAGTGCCCATGGGGTATAGCAACATCAGATCCGTGGATCTCCAAAAGAGTCAACCCCGACATTGCTACGAGGAGACTTGTCAACCTTCTTCAAGCTTGGAGCCTTGAGATCAAGGAAATAATGGGAGGCATGGGCATAAACGCCATCGAAAGCCTACGAGGCAACCGCCTACAGCTTCGCGGCGTCGGGTTAACTGACACTGAGCTGAAAATTCTCGGAATAAAAATGGCGGGTGAATAATCAATGGATAAAGGGCTTTCACATAAAGAACTAGAGCCATCTAACCCTTTAGGTTCTGTCGTCATAAACAACGGAGTTGTCACCATAGATGCCGCAGACATGTATTACCGAGACCTTAATTTTCTTCTAAAATCCCACAGCAACCCAACCAAAAGAATAGACATATACAATGTTAATGGGCAAAGATACATAGGCACTGGTTTAAAAAACAATGTGGAAATACACATTTACGGAACACCCGGTAACGACCTTGCAGCCTTCATGGACGGCTCCACCATTTACGTTCATGGTAATGCTCAGGATGGAGTTGGAAACACCATGAACAGTGGCAAAGTGGTTGTTTATGGACGTGCAGGAGACATAGCTGGCTATGCCATGCGAGGCGGAAAAATCTTCATCCGCGACGATGCAGGTTACCGGGTTGGCATACACATGAAGGAGTATGGCAACCAAAAACCTACCCTTGTTATAGGAGGAACAGCCCGAGACTTTTTGGGAGAATATATGGCTGGAGGAATACTTGTTGTTTTGGGACTTACACTGAAGGATGGCGAAGACCACAAAGCCAAGTTTGTTGGCACCGGAATGCATGGCGGCACCATCTACGTCCGAGGCCAAGTATCCCACATAGGAAAAGAAGTAAAGATTATGGAGTTGGAAAAAAACGACATGAGCTTGCTTAGGCCCATCATTGAGGAATTCTGCAGCTACTTCAACTTCGACGCCAACGAAATATTGACAGGAGAATTTAAAAAATTGGTTCCATTCTCAAAAAGGCCATATGGAAAACTATACGCCCAATAAAATTGTAGGCGGTATGTGAGCAAACGCTATGCCATCTATATCCGCTTCATTTCTTCAACCTTAACGAGACAGTGCGGGGCAAATGTCTCAACTTTTGCGCCTAATTCTATGAGAGCTGCGCTGGGAGTTATACCGCCAATCATGCATAAACCGAATCTGTCCATGGCTACCGGCACGCCCAGCACGGGTTCATTTGGTTCGCCTAAGGCTAGGAAACATCCCCATCCCTTATCTTTTAAGTTTGTGAGAATCTTAACTGTTCTATCCCTTGCTTCTGATGGAATTTCTCTGAAGGCTACTGGCAGCATTCCTGACCCAGTTTCTAATACTCTCACGATTGAAGTTTGATTGCTGCGCACAAACACCTCCAACGGAGGGATAGTTGTCCCTTCGTATGAGATAAGGTCTACGAAGCGAATAGGTTTGCGATTCACTGTCTGCACAAGTCCACCATATTTGAAGATTAGAGGAATCCCCGCGTGCATGAGTACGCCATCTACAGTTAAGTCGCAAACCGTGAAGAGGGCTATGTTTCCCTTAGGAACAGATATTTCCTTATACTCTTCATTTTCATCCAACACTTTAATGTAAGGCGCGGGCAATAGGTTCGCTTCCCGTAGGGCTTTTACCGTTTCCAACGTTTGATCATGGAAGTTTTTGTCAATCACAGAAACGTTCGCAACAACAATTCCAGAATCCGCATTTGGATCATACGTCACCGAGTATGCCATGGATAAGAAGCGGGTTATAACAAAACCAATTCTTTGAGAGGCTAGGGCTCTACTCAACTCCTCCAGACCCTTAGGGGTTATCGTTCTTCCGCTTCGCTCATGCCCCTCAACAAGCCCTTTCATCTCCAATAACTGAAGATGATATCTTATTGTTCTCTCACTTAAAAGGAAACCTCTTTTACTCAACTCTCCCCTAAGCAACGTTGAACCTACTGGCCTTTTAAATTCGCTCAATATACGCAGTATCTCAGTTTCTTTTCTGAAACTTTCACTCAACTCAGCCATAGGCCCATCTCCATACGAGTTATTGCTTCAAAGGGATATTATTATTTTTGCATTTTCCGCCGTATTTACAGTAAAAGCCAATTAATGGCGCCAACCATTAAATCGCACCTGACGATAATAAAACCACACGCTTAAAATATGCGCTTAAAAAGCTTAGAAAAAGAGAATTTTATGTCCTTGTTCTGTTCAAAGTTATAACCACAGACATTTCTTCTAAGTCACACCAACCTTCGCGAGGACTCAAGTAATCCCAACCTGTGTTAGACGCATAACGGAAGGGCACTGTCTCAGCCGCTTTCGGCGAAAAAGGAAAGATGGGTGGCGCAACGTAAACAATTGCCAACGTAGTAGCCAATGACAAAACCCATGTTGAAAAAATTATTGAAGCTTATTTTCTAGCCATACACGTGTCACCTCCTATGAACACGCATGGAAAACAAATCTAATTCAAGACATATTAATAGTTTAAATTGGAACGCGTAAACACCGAAAATTGCAGCAGCCCCGACAGTTTCAGACTCGAATTTATCTAAATCATAAAGGAAAAAGTGAACTAAGCCACTCCCAAAAATCCGAGAATTCAAACCGAAATCTAATCTTCCATTAGTCGCTGTTAAGTGCAGAGTTTTTGGGGTCTTGTTCCATTAGACATTACTAATGGAAAAACGGGTTGTGCAGAAAAATAGGGTAGGGGATGATTGTTGGTTGATTGGTGAAGGAATTTATTGGCAGCATGTTGTTTTGCTTTCTTCAGTTTTCTTTTCTTCAACTTTCTCTTCAGCCTTCTTCTTTCCCTTCTTGGGCATATAGTTTTCCCCCATTTACCTTAAACGGAGCTAAACCGCTTTAGCTCCAAAATCGCGCTACACTCACATACCTAAAAACTTTGCTACATAAAGATGTTGCTACTAACGAACTCAAGACCTTTTACGCGTAAAAACCCTTCTATTAGTGTCTTAATGGAACGTCGAAGATTAATGCGTGTTCTCTTTGGGGTTGTGTTTACTTGTTTTTGCGTTGTTTCTTTTTGCAGCCCATTTTAGGAGGGGAATTATTGATTTTCTAAGTTCTACACCATCTTCTGTAAGTGAATATTCTACCCGTGGAGGTATTTCGGCGAAGGATTCTCTTTTGATTAGGCCTTCGGCCTGAAGCTCCTTTAGTGTGTCAGACAGAGTTTTAGGGCTGATCCGGCCTAAGTACTCCATGAGATTGTTAAACCTAAGTTTTCCCTTGTTGCCGAGTGCGTTAATTATGAGAAGTGCCCATTTCTTGCTTATGACGTCAATAATGCCTTCAAGCGGGCAGACGCAAATGTGTTCTTCCTCTTC
>Ga0315298_1004094_pt1 | contig 22260 bp, 16 predicted proteins | sample WHS_1_MG_FD_203077 | JGI IMG/M metagenome (GOLD analysis project Ga0315298, IMG submission 203077) | Extremophilic microbial mat communities from Washburn Hot Springs, YNP, Wyoming, USA - WHS_1_MG | ecosystem: Environmental > Aquatic > Thermal springs > Hot (42-90C) | place: USA: Wyoming...
CAGCGTAAAGCCTATTGTTAGTTATTATTATTCCCCCTTCCCCAGCGGTCATGAGCTTCCCCTGCTGGAAGCTGAAGCAGCCAATGTCTCCAATTGACCCCGCCGGCTTGTTCCTCCACATGAAGCCGTGGGCTCTCGCGCAATCCTCTATCAACGCGAGACCATGCTTCTCCGCGATTTCTGACAGTTTATCCATATCCGGAGAGTTACCGTAATTGTAGACCGGGATTATGGCCTTGGTCCTACTCGTAACGCTTTTTTCAGCCTCTTCAAAGCTCATGCAATACGACTCGGGGTTAACATCCACTATGACTAGGGTTCCTCCAGTCATTAAAACCGCGCTTCCCGTCGCCCAGAACGTGAGCGCGGGCACAATAACCTCATCCCCCGGGCCTATCCCGATTGAAAGGAGGGCTAGGTGTAAGGCTTCCGTACCGCTTGAAACACAAACCCCGTAGTTGCAGCCGTGAAACCTGGAGAATTTTTCTTCAAACTCTTTTTCCTTTGGACCGCTTTCCTCAACGCCTCCTCCCCAAAACCTGCTTTTCAAGGTTTCTTCAAGAGCCCTCATCTCCCTTTCGTCATAAACAGGCCATGATGGCCAAGGCTTGGTTCGAACCGGTTTCCCACCGCTAATGGCCAGCATAAAAGTGTTTTAGCAACCATCCATTTAAAGCTTACTCGGATAATTGGATTTAAACCTAATGCTAATGGAAAAACACGCGTGGCCAAACTTTTTAAAGATGATTTAATGATTCTCGTTTCACAGCATCATATATTGCAAGTATGTTTTCCAGAGGAGTGTCTGGCTGCAGGGAGTGCGAGGGCCCTAGGATTAGCCCTGTTGACCCGAGTTCCCTAATTCTTTTTCCCACCTCCTTCCTAACATCCTCCACACTTCCAAATGGAAGCGTCCTTTGTATTGAGAGTGTGCCTTCAAAAGCCATCCTGCTTCCGCACATCTCTCTTATTCTAACAGGATCCATGGTCTCCGGTTGAACCGGATTAAGTATGTCAACACCTATTTCAGCTAGGTCCTGAACTATAGGCTCAATCCACCCGTCGCTGTGGAAGAAAAAGTATTTATTCTTAGAATGAATTAAGTCCGATAGGAGCCTGTACCTAGGTTTGAGAAACTTTCTCCAGAGGGATGGGGACAATATCATGGTATTCTGAGCACCCACGTCGTCACCATCGTAAACAACGTCTACGCCAGCTTCCAATAATAGTCGTGCCTGCTTCAAACGTATATCGTTAAGCATGTTGAGAATTCTTTCCACCCTCGAGTCGTTCCTCCTCATCATCACCACGAGCTCGTTGAAACCTGTTAATTGCCATGCAATCTCAAAAAGGTGGATCACGCCGCCGTAAACGAAAAAATCTTCATTCATCCTTCTGTATTTTTCCACATGCTCAAAAGAGCCTTCGTCGACTTCAGGCCAGTTGTAATCCTCAAGCTCTATAGATTTCAAAGGATGGTCAACATACTGATAGGTATATGTTTTGCTCGACCACTTGCTTATTATGCCCCATCTATCTCTCCTCAACTCGTATTCATCCTTACACCCGATCGTGTAAGCAGCTTCATACGGGCCTTCCTTAACCTCGATGCCTTTAGGAATATATCCCCCTGTTAAGGCGACGCCTGGTGCAAACCTAACATCCACATCGAGCTTCGAGCAGACATCGTCAAACCCCTTTGCGTTAAGATGTTCTTCAAGCATGGTAACGACCTCCGGCCTCGCCCTCAAAACCGTGGGAATCCTGTCTATTTTTTCAAATTCGACTGCCTTAATGCACCTTTCCCTTGAATTCATCATCATATTTGCCGAGCATCCTGAATTTAATCTTTTAGATAGTTGCAGCCTATTAGAGCACCGATTGGTTTTTAAAAGCCTTGTTCTTCATATTTTCTTCCATCAAGAGGCGAGAACAGAGAAAACTGGAAGCACACCTGCTTGCTCAGCTGATTTCAACGGGCATGCCTGTTTCGCTCGACTTGATAATGGCGCTTATAACTCTCGTTACGACAAGCCCGTCTTCCCCAGTAACCGGAGGATTTGAATCCTGGATTAAGCAATTTACGAAGCTCTCCAGCCCAGCCCTCAGAAACACGCTTACGTCTTCAGAAGGCAGGATATAAACATCGGGAAACATCATCCTGTGCTCATTAACAATCCTTATGCTGCCGTGATGAGTCCTATCAATTCTCACCGCACCCCTATCGCCGAAGATCTCCATTTTGAAATCAACTATGAAAGGCTCCCCCCTTGGGAGAATCCAACTGTTCTCCATGACTGCTGTAATCCCGCTTCGAAATTCTATTATCGTCTGGTAAAAATCCGGGGTTTGAACCCCCCTCTCCCTCAAAACAGTGGACCCTGAAACCCCGAAAACCTTCTTAGCCTCGTCTTTAAAAAGCCATCTCAAAAGGTCGAAGACATGGCTTCCGAGAAACCATAGTACATTCGTCCTATCCGACCATTTTATCATTTCTGTTGGAACATATATGGTGTCGCTCAGACGCGCGTACGCATTAACGATTCTACCTATCCCACCAGCCTCTATCGCGTCCTTAGCTAATCTGAAAGGAGGGCTCCACCTGTTGCTGAAGTTAACCATCAGCTTGAGGCTGCGTTTACTCGCTTCGACAACTATCTTCTGCGCGTCAGCAACACTCGTCGCAAGAGGCTTTTCTATCAGCAAGTGCTTATTGTTCTCAAGAGCCGTGAGCGCAGGCTCCGTGTGCAGATGGTCTGGCGTGCAGACGGAAACCGCTTCAATATCGGGATCCTTAGCAAGGTCTTGAAAATCAGCGTATATTCTTGGGACACCGTATTTTTCCCCAATCTCCCTAGCCCTTTTCTCATTTAGGTCTGCGACTGCGAGAACCTCGGCGTGCTCTATTGTTTTGAACGATTTTAACTGCTGCTCACCTTGGATTCCGACTCCAACAATTCCTATTCTAACCTTCCTCATGGAGAGAAAACAGTATTGGAACCATAATAAAGCTTTTGAGTGTAAACCTGCTTTCACATGCTGCTTAAATTCAGAGAGGGTGTGGAGACTTGCTAGCCTTCCCTTCTGTAAGGTATGCCCAGAGCCGCAGGTGCGCCGAGCCTTTTTCTTAACAAGCCTAGTGAGCTGGCGACCAGCACTATGATCGTAGAAATATATGGGAGCGTTCCGAGCAGGCTTGCCGGAACCCCGTATTCCTGAAGGTGAAACTGGAGGACTTCAACTCCTCCGAAAAGGTATGCTCCGATCAAGCTTCCAAGAGGGTTCCATAGCGAGAATATTGTGAGCGCGAGGGCTATCCATCCCCTGCCCATCATCACACCCTCCCTCCAGCCCGGGGTGTATGAGAGAGTCACGTAAGCGCCTCCTAGGCCCCCGAGGAGACCTCCTAGAAACACACATAGGTATCTCACTAAGTATACGTTGACGCCTGCAGCGTCTACAGCCTCAGGCTTCTCCCCCACAGCCCTCACGATTATCCCAATCCTAGTTTTAAATAGGACGAGCCACATCACTATCGACAACGCCATACCCAGATATGCAACCGGGTCGTGACAGAAGAGGCCTCCCGCTAAAGGTATTTCCGAGAGAACAGGTATCTTGAGAATCGGAAGGCTGTCTCTAAGAGGCTGCCCCACATATTTAACTCCCAAAAGGCTGCTAACCCCAGTCCCGAGCATTGCGAGAGCCAGGCCTGAAACAGTCTGGTTAACCCCGAGGCTTATGCTTGTGAACGCATGTATAAGGGAGAACAGGCCGCCAGCAACCATTGCCGCAACAAGGCCCATCCAGACTGATCCTGTGAGCCACGTTGCAGCAAAGCCCACTAGGGCTCCGATCGTCATCACGCCGTCAAGCCCAAGGTTTAAAACCCCGGATCTTTCACAATATATTTCCCCCAGGGTCGCGAGCATCAGTGGCGTCCCAGCTTTAACGGCTTCAGCCAGTATTGAGGCAGCTATATCCATATTCTTCTACCACCTATTTTAAGCATGATTCTGTATCTGGCTAGGACCTCGCTGCTGATGATGAAGAGGAGAATCACTCCGTTAAACACGTATACAAGGCTGGACGGCAGTCTGAGGGAAACCTGTATTGCGTCGCCCCCCACCATCAAGCCGCTTATGAAGAATGAGGCTATGAGCGTCGCGAGGGGGTCAAGCCCACCGAGCCAAGCTGGGATTATCGCGGTATAACCGTAGCCGGGAGATATTCCTCTTATGAGGCGTCCGTGTATGCCTGCGACTTCCCCCACCCCGGCAACTCCTGCAAGCCCCCCGCTCACCAGCATGACCAGCAGGATACTCCTGTTCACACTTATTCCAGCGTACTTAGCTGCCTCCGGATTACCCCCTACAACCCTGATCTCATAGCCGATCTTCGTCCTCCTCATCAAAACATAGAGGATAAGCGTGGAGGCTAAGAGCAGTGTGAGGGTGTAGTAGTGTATCCTAGTTCCCACTATTGAGGGGAACCTGGCGTAGTTGGGGAATGGGTCTGTCTGGGGGAAACCCCATTGAGTCAACCCTCTCCACGGGCCTGTCACAACGTAGTCCAACAGCCTTAAGGATATGTAGTTCATCATGAGGGTTACTATGACTTCGTTGATGCTGAGCCTTGATTTCAGCAGAGCCGGCAGCAATGCCCATGCAGCCCCAAAGATGAAGCCTGCAAGCAGCATTACAGTAATGATTACGCCTTGCGGTAGACCGGAGTATAGTGCGACCCATGTTGCAGCCATAGAACCCATTATCAGCTGTCCCTCAGCGCCTATGTTTAGTACTCGCGCCCTATAGGCGAGGGTAAGCCCGACGGCGCATAATCCTATCGGCAGCATCTTCACGATCGACTCAGAGAAACCATATGGGCTTCCAAAGGCTCCCGTGAAGATTCTTAAATAGGCGTCAACCGGATTCACGCCGTAAGCGGCGAATAACAAGCCTATAAACGGAAGGGACAGTAATACTGCAAGTATTCTGACAGATACACTGATTCTCCTAGATAAAGTTGGTCTTCTCTCCAGCCCTATTTCCAATCTCCACACCACCGTTCAACGGGCTTGTTCTAACACTTCTACTGCCCATAGCTATGCAGCTCCCGCTGTCATCGCAAATCCGACTTCACTGATTGAGGCTCCTTCTCCAAACTCCCTAACTATTTTGCCCTCCTTCATCACAAGTATTCTGTTGCTTAAAGCTAAAACCTCCTCCAGGTCTTCGGAAACAAGGAGGACACTGCCTCCGTCTTCCCTGAGTCTGTGGAAGACCCGGTGCACATAGTTCGTAGAAGCAACATCCAGGCCTGAAGTAGGGTTACTTGCAACAAGTATCCTAGGATTTATCGAGAGCTCTCTCGCCACGATCAGCTTCTGAATATTTCCGCCTGAAAGGAGGCTTACCGGAGCATTCACGCCCGGCGTAACTATCTCGAATTCCTGAATGAGTTTTTCTGTTTCCTTTTGAATCGCCTCAGCATCCATGAAAAATCTCCTTGAAAACTTTTCCCCGTAAAGCTTCATAATCATGTTCTCCGCAACGCTTAGATCGGGTGCAACGCCGTACCTAAACCTGTCCTCAGGGATGTGTGCAACGCCAAGCCTAATAATCTTCCTCGGAGGACTATTAGTGACATCCACCCCCATTATTCTCACAACTCCTTTTTCAACTCTCCTAAGCCCCGTGAGAGCTTCAACAAGCTCCTTCTGACCATTCCCCGCAACGCCCGCCACACCCAGGATCTCCCCCTCCTTCAGAATGAAGGAAATATCCTTGACTGCTATGAGCCCCCTGTCATCTAAAACCCTTAGTTTCTCCACTTCTAAAATCGGCTTGCCGCTTTTCTTAGCATTGTTAATCCTAGGCTTGAACTCTAAAGGCCTGCCGACTATCATGTTAACCAAGTCGAGCCGGCTTGCCTCACGCGGCTTAACTTCAGCCGCCACAACTCTTCCCCTCCTCAGAATTGTTATAGAGTCGCTTGCCCTAAGGGCCTCGTTAAGCCTATGCGTTATCAGGATGACTGATTTGCCTGTCTCAACCATCCTCCTTAAAGATTTGAAAAGCTCCTCTGACTCAACAGGTGTTAAGACCGAAGTAGGCTCATCCAGAATCAGGAGCTTAACGTTCTTGTAAAGCGTTTTCAGTATTTCAACCTTCTGCTGCTCTCCCGCTGAAAGCTGCCAGATTTTCGCCTCCAGATCGATTTTTAAACCATATGTCTTAGAAAGCTCCTCCACCCTGCTCCTAATCCTGTCAAAACCTATTCTGAAGCCTTCCTCAACAAACAGGGCAATGTTCTCTAAAACAGTAAGCTTATCCACAAGCATGAAGTGCTGGTGGACCATCCCTATCCCTATTTTCAACGCGTCCTTGGGCGAGCCTATGCTGACCCTACGGCCATCCACAATTATCTCCCCGACGTCAGGCCTGTACATACCGTAAAGTATTCTCATGAGAGTTGTTTTACCCGCACCGTTCTCGCCTAAAAGAGCATGTATTTCCCCCTGCCTAACCCTGAAATCAACATTATCCAGTGCGACAACCGTGGGAAACCTTTTCACAATCCCCCGCATTTCAACAAGATAATTAGAATTATTCGTCAAGCTTCACCAACATCCTTTCGAGAAAAAATAATAAGGGGTGAAGAGACGTTTCTAGAATCATCCTGACGGCGAACCTATTATGTTGTCCAGGAACCAGTTCATCTCCTCTGTGAAGAGCTGAGCTATAGTTGCTCTCTGGCCCGCTGGAATCTTAACGTTCCCTGCCTGATCTCTTATTGGGCCGACAAACGGGTCGAAAGGCACGTTTGCATCCTTCATTAGAGCAAGCCTGTTCATAACAGCGTCGTATATGCTAATGGATTGGCCCGGCAGATACTTATTCTTCAAATCGTTGACGAACTTCGGGTTTATCGGCACTCCAGGCTTGCCTCCTAGTTCTACCGCACCCTCCTTAAGCAGCCAAAGGTAGTCGACATTAGCCAGATTAGTATTATTGTAGATGCCCATCCTGATCTTCATGAGTATGTCGGCGTAGATAACCTCCCAGTGGACTATCTGGCCGCTTACCACGACGTCTGGGCCAACGTCCTGCATCGGGCTGTAATGGGAGAAAACGTAAAGCTGCTTGCCCTCCCGGTACTGTTGTTGAGCAAACTCAACTATGGCTGTGGAGTCCTCGGTGAAAGCGATTGCGTCGACGCCAATACTCACTAGTGCCTGAGCAGCCTCCCTAGCGTGAGTTGGATCATACCATGCGAAGAGCCATCTCACGTAGACCTTTGCCTCAGGATTAGCCTCCTTAACACCCAGCGCGAACGCGTTGATGTGTCTGAGGACTTCCGGTATCGGGTAGGCCGCCACGTAGCCAACCTTGTTACTCTTAGTTAGGGCACCGGCCATCAACCCGTTCAGATAATAAACCTGGTAGAAGTCCGCAAAGTATGTTCCAGAGTTAGGAAGCCTTTTGAAACCACTGCAGTGGAAGAACATTTTGTTAGGATATTTTTGAGCAACCTCTATCGTCGGATCCATGAATCCGAAGCTTGTTGTGAAAACCACGTCGACATTCTCCTCAGTAACAAGCCTCTCAATATACCTTGCAGCCTCAGCCTCAGGAACCGACTCTACGTAAACGGTTTCGAGCCATGGGAAGAGTTTTTCAGCGCGCGCGCGCGCAGAATTAACACGATAATGTTAAAAAACGCGATTTTTAACGGCGAACGGAGCCCACTGGTACTGTTAAACAGACTCCTGACCGACCTTGGCTTGAAAGCACGAGGCTGGAAGAGCCTGTAAGGCTGGTGGATGGGGTTCCGCTGGACGAGTTTGAAGGACCCTAGTGGTGACTAGCTTAGAGTCTTTCTCGGGGCTTTAACAGTCCACAGGCTATTGCTGGAAGTAATTTTTCAAAGAGGCTTTTAGAAACAAGCTACGAGAAGGATTCTAACTTCAATCATAATGAGGGACGCAGATAACAACGCAGATCTTTCTTTCAGAACATGTAGCGCGCGCTAGAAGACCTGTTGCAGTAAGCAGACTGGAAGAAGAAGGCTGAAAAGGAGATGGGTAAAGCGACATAGACAACTTCTCAGACAATAGTGATAATAAATAAATGGTGAGGGACGAGAAGAATATTGCCCGAAGTTCTCCCTCAGCACAGGATCAAACCCAGTTCTTTGCTACAACTTCCACCATCCTCTCAGCTAATTCAGATATTTTAAGCTCTCTCAACCCTGATAATGCTGAATCCAAGGTGTTGTTCAACGGCAAGTACCATTTCTCCGGTATGCCTTTGAAGCCAACCATGGTGCCAACTATAGATCCTACTGTTGCACCGTTGCAGTCCGTGTCAAGCCCGCCAGACACGCTTAAACACACGGATTTACCAAAATCCCCCTCACCATAGAGCAGGGCGAGAACAACTATCACAGCGTTGTTTATCGTGTGGACCGGATGGTAACGGCCGTATTCCGACATCGCCTTCTCATAGGCTACGTCGAAGTCTCCACACTTTCTCCAAAGGTCGATGGAGTACCTGATTGCCTCAGCCAGTCTGCTTTCCCCGGGTATGCATGAGGCCCCTTTCTCAATGATTTTCAGCGGCTCCGACTCAGCGAAGGCTGATGCAACCATAGCTGCCACCAGCATCTCGCCGTAAACACCATTCTTAACATGTGAGAGCCGAGCATCCCTGTAAGCCATCTCTGCCGCGCTCCAAGGCCTCATCGGGTTTGCATACCCCCACGGATCAGCCCTTATTTGGGCGCCTATCCACTCTCTGAAAGGGTTCCAGAAGGTTGCCGTCTCAGGAGGCTTCAGGCCCAGTGTAAGGTTCCTGTAAGCCTCCCTCTCAGCAGTATAAGTAAGGTGGAAAGGCAGCCTGTTCAACCATTCTTCAGCAACATCATCCGTTGTAAAGCCGAAGCCCTTTCTCTCCAGCAAGAGCAGGCCCAGTATAGTGTAATCCAAATCATCATCCCTCAGAGCCCTGTTCAAGCCTCCACGGAGCCCGCCTACCATATAGTATTCCTGAAGCCTCTTCTCAACACGAGGAATAAGCTCAGGAACATAATAGTCAAGAGGGTAGCATCCAGCCTTCTTAAGATACTCTTCTATCCTGTTTTTAGGCCAGCCTTCCACAGGCTTCCCAAGCATGTTTCCTATTACTCTCCCAAACCAGGCTCCCAGCATCCTGTCTCGAAGCTCATGCCTGCTTATCCACGCCTCCCCATCCCTAGGCGGATTCGCACTCCTCCTTATTTCCTCCAAGCCGTCCGGTTCAACATACGGCCAACCAGCTACCGTGGGCGAGGACAATATCCCATCGTAAAGTTCATCCAGCTCCCTATGCCCTGCTTTCAACTCGTCGAACAAAGCCAACTTCTCCCCGTATTTTTCCACATCCTTTCCCTCTTCAGCCGCCTGAACAAGCTCGAACCTTAAGAGCTCTATCTTTCTGCTAACCGTTAACATGCGACGATGACCCAAGGAAAACAGTTAAAGTTTTTGGGCCGCCCAGAAACGCTTTTCCTTCAAGGATTTTTCAACACTAATCCGTCTTAAACCTGTACTTGACTCTGATCTTTCCCGGCTCATACTCCCTGAAGCTCAAAACCTCTATGCTCAAATCAACGAGTTCCTGAAGCTCGTATATGAAGTCCTCGAAATAATCATAGACCCCGCAGGTCCAGCAGAAAGACCCTTCGAAATCAATAGTCAGTCCTCCCTCCCAAATCTCGATGAGCCTAGCCCTAGCCTCTGGACTCCTATACTTGTTATACTTATCTACGGCTTTTAGAATAGCTTCTTCAAGCTTTTCCATCTAGGCTCTTTACAAGCATAACGTGTCTATAAAAATAAGCCTTTTTCAACATTTGCCTTTGGCAAGCCGGTGTATCCTATCCGCCTAAGCAAGGGGACGCATTCTTCTGCACCGTCAAATTTTTGACGCACACATAATGTTGTCAACTGGTTTCAGCGCCTAATCTGGATACAGCAGTGCTTCCGAGCACGCGCTATTCCTTCTCCTCCTTGTATAAGTGGCCGTATAGTGATTCCCAAAGAGTTAAATCACCACAGGCCTTAACATGCTTGTGAAAAAGAAGGTTATTGACCGGAGACTTGTTTACGAGCTGCTTAAGCAAGTTCCAAAGGGAAGGATTACTACGTACGGGGCGTTGGCTAAGGCAGCTGGGCATCCTGATTCAGCAAGGGCTATTGGAGCATTAATGAGGAGCAACCCCTATGCACCTACTGTACCATGCCACAGGGTTATCTACAGCGATGGAAGACTGGGCGGCTACGGAGGCATGAAGGGAGTGGGAGAGAAAGCCAGGATGTTAGCTGAGGAAGGGGTTAAAGTTAAGAAGGGTAGGATAGTTGATTTTAAAAAACGTTACTTTGAGATTAACCATTAAACTTAACCTTTCATCTTCAACCTGTTTGAATCATGGTAAAATGTTTTTCATGAAAAGCTGATTACCTCCCTCTAATCTCATGGAAGCAAAACTTTAAGGCGAACATTATCTGGAATTAAAAATAGGAAGTCGTGGAGAAGGAGGAGGCTGAAATCGCTTCCAGAGACTAAGGTGAGAACTTGGGGATAAAGAGGTTTAGAAAGCTCGCGAATATCTTGAGAAGCATATTCGAGGCCTAGGCGTAAGCGTATCTTGGGAGGATGCGGTTCTATACTTAGCAGCGGAAAGAGAAGCTTGAGAAAGAGGTTAAAACGGGTATTGATGTTTTCGTTAAACATTCTGGAAAGCATTGGAAAATCTACTACTATCCTATAGGATCATTTGAGGACGACTTGCCCAGGTTCGGCGAATTTCGGAGGAAGTTAAGAGAAAGAGTGAGGAGGCTTCCGCAATAATTCCGAACATGGAATGTGTTCCGGCGAGCATTTGTTCTTGGGACCAGTTTCCAAGGAGTTGAGGGATTCGCAGTAATAACCAGGATGGCTGGAGAAGCTGAAGGATTAATTCTCCTCAGCGGTTTAAGTTTAAAATAAAGGCTCTCTCAGAGAATACTTAGGGAAAGCCTGTTGGGAAGGTGTTTGATTTGTGGAGACGAGTCTCCTCTGACAGCTGGTCAGCTAGGCGTCTGTTTAAAATGCGTGAGGAGGAGGACGGAAGAGGCTGTCGAAATAGCTAAGCGTGTCCACGCTGACACTAGAATGGCCTTTGGGCTTCCGCCGGCTCCTCCTAAGGACCCTGATGGCCCACCCTGCGGTATCTGTGCCAATTACTGCAGAATCGGGCCGGGGGAGAAAGGGTTCTGTGGCCTAGTCTCGAATTCCAACGGCCTGTTAACCAGGCTCGGCGGGACACCTGAGAAAGGGTTGTTAGAATGGTATTATGATCCCCTGCCAACCAACTGCGTCGCATGGTGGTTCTGCCCAGGCTGCACAGGCTCAGGCTACCCTAAATATGCCTACAAGCCTAGCGTTGAGGAAGGATATGTGAACCTCGCTGTGTTCTACGGGAGCTGTAGTTTTGACTGCCTTTTCTGCCAGAACTGGCATTTCAGAAACATGCCTCAAATTCTGAAGCCCCTCGTAAGCTCTGAAGAGCTCGCTTCTAAGATTGACCGGAATGTTTCATGCGTCTGCTTCTTCGGAGGAGACCCCTCCACCCAGATGATGCATGCTCTTGAAACCAGCCGGATCGCTCTTCAAAAAGCTGAGGAGGAGGGGCGTATACTTAGGATATGCTGGGAGACCAATGGAAACATGTCTAGAGGCTTTGCCTTGAAGGCTGCTGAGCTCTCCCTTAAAAGCGGCGGCATCGTGAAGTTCGACCTTAAAGTATGGGATGAGAATCTCAGCAGAGTACTGTGCGGAGTTTCAAACAGAGCTGCGCTGGACAATTTCAGGGAAATAGGCGAGAGGTTTTTCAATCAACGCCCCGAGGTGCCTGTTTTAACCGCTAGCACACTCCTTGTTCCAGGGTATGTGGACGCGGCCGAGGTTGAAAACATAGCACGATTCATTGCAGAGACTAACCCAAGGATCCCCTATACGCTACTAGCCTTCTTTCCCCAGTATGTTATGTATGACCTGCCTACCACGAGCAGGAGGCAGGCGCACGAATGCTATGAAGCTGCTAGAAGACATTTAGAGAAAGTTAGAATAGGGAACCTCCACCTTCTCTCTGGGGAGTGAAAATTAAAGCCTCTGAAGACTGTGAGACGAGAGTTTTTCAACAACCTGCTGGATTTTAAGCTCCTCCTGGCTCCCCGTCTCCATGTTTTTCAACGCGACGGTGTTAGCTTCAACCTCCCTGCCGCCGATTAACGCGACATACTTCACGCTTCTCTTCGAAGCATAAGAGAGGGCTTTGCTAACATCCCTCCTAGTGTAGTCAACCAGCGTGGGAACCCCCTTCATCCTCAGCACGCCTGCAAGACTCGCCGCGAGAATATCGCCCTCCTTAACCATGCTTACAATCATGCACACCAAGTTGTCTCGGGGAACAGTCTCCTCATCCATTGCAAGGCTTAATCGATCTATCCCGGGTGCGCATCCGACAGCTGGAATATCCCAGCCCAAGAGGCCCGCCAGCTTATCATACCTCCCGCCACCGTTGACAGCAATCTTAAGGTCTTTAACATAGACCTCGAAGATCATTCCAGTGTAGTAGTCGAGGCCTCTTGCGAAACCCATGTCGACGAGAAACCCGCCAACCCCGCTGGCTTTGGCAAGCTCTATTATCTCCCTCAAGTTCTCCAACTGGTCGCCTGCCTCGGGAATATCCTTCAAGACTTCGCCGGCTTTTCTAACAGCCTCATCCGGGTCCCTGCTTTTAATCTCCCAGAGGCTCCTAATTATGCTGATGGCCTCCCCGCCCTTTGGGAGAGGACCGAGTATTTCGAAGGCCTCGGTGAGCCTTTCCTTATCTATCAATCCTAAAACATTGTCCTGAACACTCTCCTCAACATTCAGATTGGTTAACGCTGCTCTTAAAACGCCTTCATGCCCTATCTTTATGTAGTAGTCTTTTATCCCAAGGCCCTCCATCAGCCGCGAAGAGATTTCAAGGATCTCCGCATCCGCCAGCGGGCTCTTGGTTCCGAATATTTCGAAACCCCCCTGTTTAAATTCCCTGTACCTACCGTATTGCGGCTCATCATACCTGAAAGCGTTCAACACATAGCCTATTTTTATCGGGAGCGGGGCGCTACGCATCTCCCGTACGACAAGCTTCACGATCGACGCTGTGGCTTCAGGCCTTAACACAACCTCCCTGCCACCCAGATCCTTGAACCTGTACATTCTGTGTCTGATTTCCTCCCCGGATTTCAGCTCGAAAAGCTCAAGAGGCTCTATCGTAGGTGTTTCAACCTCTTGGAAACCGTATATTTTGAAAAGCCTTCTTATCTCGCTTTCAACCCTGTTCAGCTTTGCCTTCTCATCCGGCAGCAGGTTCCGCATTCCTCTCAGAGTAAGGCTATCCTCTTTCATTGTTCTTCTCTAGTCTCTTTCCCAAGGAGAAGGGATGAAAGCATGTAATAAACTATTTCACTCCTCCTATCTACAGTCGCGATCACCAGCGTCTTCCTAAGGGAATAAGAGTGCCTCAGAATGTTGTAGAGCTTTGTGACCGGAAGAGGGGTTCCTTCAGCAATCCCGTATACAAGGTATTTAGCGGGCTTTAAACCATAGTCGCCAGCATCATAAACCTTGAAATCTATGTCGAAGCCGTAGCCGTCTTTTACAACATACCCCTTGTCTCTAAGGTCCTTGTATATCAGGTATCTCAGCCATATCTTGCTATCGGTTTTTCCCAGACTCTTTAAGTACTGGTTGAACATCAACTGCTTAGTCTTTTGATACAATACAAGCTTATTCTGACTCATAAGGTAGAGGGCTTCAAAGGGACGAAGCACTAAAAGGTTTTCTCCAAACCTGAAGCCGTAGCCCTTAGAGTCAAGCCACTCTACAGCATCTCTGCCAGTAACGTGAACCTCATCACGACCCTTCTCAGCTACAATCGGAAACGCGGGTTCCTTACTGGCCTCTATGCTCATTCGACCCACCGGCTGCTCCACACAGCAGCTCAACTATTTCGAAGGCTGTGAAGGAGGCTTTAACCTTCTCGCTAATAAAGAATTCCGTAACCTCCTCGGTTAAAAGGGTTTCGTCGATCTCCTTACCCTCCAGCATTTTCTCGAAGTCTAAAAGTTTCTCAGGAGGCTCGAACATAAAGCTCCCAGAGATGCTGATCCTTTCCAGAGTCTTATCCTTGATTTTAACCCGCATCCTCAGAAAACCGCTTATCAATCTCTTAGAGAGAGAAACCACGCCCTCCTCCTTTAACAACGCGGAATGTTTAAGTTGAACAGCCTCAGCAATCCTGTTTCTTCTAAGCATGTCTCTATTTCTCCAGAAGAATTTCTTGCTTCCGAAGCCCAGTTTTAAACTCTTTATTTTGAAGCTCAAATCATCCGTCAAAACCTTCTTAGCAGACTCTAAAAATTCGTCTGCAGAAACCTGTTTTCCTAACACTTGGTCTAACCCTATATAGTTCTCCTTAAGCTTGCTAACTCTTTCTTTAATCAACTGTTCCTTAGGGAATTTTAAGCCAGCCATTTCCTCATAGTTCCTCTTCAAATAGATGAATGAGAACCAGCTTGAAAAATCATTCTTCTCCACGTTTATAACCTCTCCGAGAACTTTGTTGGAACATAGTATAGAATCGTTTGTGACATGAAAGCTCGACACGCTACTCTTCTTCATCAATGAGCTTATTAGAGACACATAGGTCTCACTGTAATTCTCGTCTCTAGGCGTTATCAAGGCCACCCCAACCTGATTCTCATCGTGAAGCAAAGCGTCTCCACCGTGAAGCCTAAAGAAGTATTTCAAACCCTTTTTACGCAGGTAGCTCGTTAGAAAATCCTCGTCCGCAACCTGGAAACAACCTAGGCTAACAACCCTACTCTTATTACTATGAAGAATGACTATAGGGCATTCTGGTGCTTTGGGCCTAGTGGAAAGCGCTTCGAAAACAGACAACGCCTCCTCGATACTCCTGCTTTTGAGAGTTAGCAGCTTGGCCTCGAGGACAGGGTTAGGGCTCGACTGGATCAGCCTCCTACTTCCTCTGCTCCACTTCCAAGGGCTTCGGATTTATCTCGGTGAAAACGTATATCGGCGCATTTGCTCTCTTTTGAAGCTTCTCCTTCCAATCTTTACCAGTAGCGATAAGGATGAAGATGCCCACTATATTAGCCTTAGCCTTCTCGACAAGCCTTATTAAAGCAATATCCGTCTCCCCAGTCCTAATGGCGTCATCTACTATCAGGACATTGTCATCCTTCTTCAAAGCGTTCTTGGGAACATAAAGAGAGCTTACAACAGCGGAGCTGCCTATAACGTAGGTGGCCTCGAGAAAATCCTTCACCCCAACCTCCTTATACCTTTTAGCTATAACAAGGTCAGCGTTAAGCTCCTCCGCAACGAATGAGGCGAGGGGGATGCCGTCTACAGCAGCAGTCATAACCTTGTCTATTCTCCTCCCCATGAACGGGATTACCGCCTTGTGGCTGATGAGCCTCAAAAGGTTCACGTCCCATATTACGCGTGAAGAGTCGAAATAGCCGGACTCGTCGAGAATGAGCCTGCTTGAAATAAGCTCCTCAAGCGGAATCCTCTCGGTTAGCACCCGGTATAGTTCGTCAGCCCTCTCATCGGAAGGCAGCACACTTCCACTGGCATACCTGGCTAAAACCGTTATGGGTAGACCGGTGATTTGGTGCAGCTCATTATAGGTATACCTGCTTTTAACCACTTTAAGCAGGTAAATCGTGTTTATCTTCTTCTTAACCTGCTCCATCCGCGACCTACTCATAACCGCAGCATGTTTAGTAGCCCCCCTATTTTAACATTCCCGTGTTAAAAAACTGGTGTTATCAACCAAGAATTATAACCCATTAGACTATAAAACGAGTCGGCACGAGGGAGTGCGTAAAGGGGTGGATGCGCGCGCTACCTAATTAAATGCGGACCCGCTGGGATTTGAACCCAGAATTTGCAGCTCTCATCCAAGTGATAGAGGGTTCGGCATGCATATGAACTACTGCCGCCTTATCCAGGTTTGGCCACGGGTCCGAAAATCTTTATTCAAACAACAGGATTTAAATTTTTAAACTTGCAGCGGCCTGTCTTTTATTCTATTACTATTGCTGGTCTTCCAGGCTGGATGGGGGGCTTCTTCCCCATTATTTTCGCCAGCTCCACAGTTGAGATATAGTCCTCGTTGAGTATTTCGACGCTGCATTTGAATTCCTTCTCGAAGAATCCTTGCTCCTGCTTCAGAATGTTCTGCTCGCCTTTTTCCAATACTTGTCTCAGAATCATCCTGTATTCCTCCGTCATCCCGGGAAGGCTCTTCATCACCTGCCCCACGAGTCTTCCGAGTTCCTCCCTGCCGGTTCCGGCTGCATGAGAGGCGAGGATCCGCCTTATTTTCTCAGGGTTTATCTCGGCCGTTTCAACCATTTCTTTGAACGCTTCGTTCTTCCACTGGGCAGCAGTTATGATCCTCAGCCTCGTCAACGAGGTTTTCCTCACTGCCTTCAGTATTTGATACGTATCTTCCACAAGCTGCTCCAAGTATTTCTCCAGGAGAATGGGCTTCTCGTCTGCTTCAACGGCTCTGGGCCACGGGTGGTTGACGAGCAGGTCTTCCCTACCCAGCTTGCTCCAGAGCTCCTCTGCGAGATGCGGTGTGAACGGGTAGAGCAGGTTTAGCCATGTTTCAACAGTCTCCCTCAGCACCTTGGAATTAGGCTTATGGACTCTCCTAAGGTACCATCTTAAGTCGTTCCTTAAGCCGTACAGGGCTTCGTTCGTAGCATCTCTTATCTGCATGTTTTCCAGAGCATCCGTGACGTTTTTAACGCGTTTCCTGAGGGAGCTCCTCAGCCAGTCCTCCATGTGCCCGTTCCAACCCAGTCCCTCCTCCCTTAGGAGGGAGAGGATGAACCCGTAGATGCTTCTCAACAGCTCGATGTTTTTCCTAGCCTTTTCGCTCTCCCAGTTCGGGTCTTCCAAGCCTTCTGCTGAAAGAAGGAGGGTTATCCTCGTCGCGTCTGAACCGTATTTTTCAACAGCGTCTCTCAGCGAGATAAAGATTCCTTTTGATTTATGCATCGGCTGCCCCTCTATCCTTAGAAACCCATTTACAGATATTTGCCTGGGCCATTTCTCCTCGGGGAAGATAGCTACATGGTGGAAAATGTAGAATGTTAAATGGTTTGCAACCAGGTCCTTACCTGAATTCCTAAGGTCAACAGGATACCAGTAGTCAAACTCATGCCTAAGCCTCTCCAGGAACCCTGCTGAGACTCCTGTTTTCTCTGCAACCTCCTCCAGGGAACCTGTGCCGAGCAAAACATAGTCGTAGAACTCTTCAGTAAGGTTTTCAGGCTTCAGCACTCCGTCGTTAACGTATTTGGAAATAATGTAGTAAGCCATGTATACAGTTGAGTCGCTAAGCGTTTCAACAATATGGCTGGGTAGCCATGGGACCGGTGTGCCTAATCCCGAGGTCCTTGTGAAAGCCCAGTCGTCATACCAGTTTATGAAGTACGTGAAGTTCTCCCTAACCTCCTTCGGGTATATGCCCATTCTTTCCAGTGCTTTCAAAGCCCTAGCCTTCCACTCAGGCCAAGAGTATCTCAAGAGATACTGGTCTCCAAGTATTTTAACGTGGCACCTGGTTCCGCATCTGCAAACCACTGGTGAAGGCAGCTCTAGAAACTCGTCTCCCGCACCTGTTTTCTTCATTTCCTCTATTACGAGCTCCTTAGCCTTCTGAACAGGAAGGCCTGAAAACCTACCGCAGTTATAGAGTGTCACACCCTTGTGGAACTCCTCCCTGTAAACCAGGTTTGTCGCCTCCTCCAGCTTAGGGTCGGATTGGCTTTCAATGTTGAGCTCCCTGACCAGTTTTTCAGAGGGGTTTGAACCATATTTCTCCGTTGTTATCATGGAAACGGGTTTTATCGAGCAGACCTCATCAGGGTTGAGCCCATACTCTCCTAGAGCATTCTTGTTCCTCTTCAAGTCTTCAAGCGCCATATAGTCGTATGGAGCGTGCGCCGGAACACTGTAGACCACGCCTGTTCCAAGAGAAGGATCTACAAATGAAGCAGGCAGAACAGGAATCTTGACGCCTGTAAAAACAGCCTCAACCTTCTTGCCGACAAGCTCCCTACCCTTGAGTTCACGCATCTTGGAAACGTTCCTCATCTGGTCGGCGAGTTTCTCAAGGGTCTCAATGCTCACTATCCATTTTTCACCGTCCACCACGGCTTCTGCATAAACTGTGTCCGGGTTCACCCAGACGTTCGTGACTCCGAAGACCGTTTCAGGCCGGAAGGTCGCGGCGACAAGATAAGAGTCCCCGAGTCTAAACTTGACAAGGTAGAACTTCTCCGGGAAAACTCCTTCGCCGCTAAGCCTGTCATGGTCCCCCGTGGAACTCTTGTCCCTAGGACACCACACAACCGGATGTATACCCTTTGTAATGTAGCCCTTCTCCTTCAGCTTCAAGTATTGCCACTGGACGAAGGTGCTGAAACCAGGGTTCAGACTGGTAGTGTGGAACTCCCTGCGCCAGTCTACAGCCAGGCCGTAGTCCTTTAGAGCAGCACGGTTCCTCTCAGTATAGTACCTTGCCAGGTAGACCGGGTCTTTGAACCGCTCTATCTCCTCTCTAGGAACACCATCCATCTTCTCCAGTATTTCTATGGTTTTTTCATCTCCCCGCTTTATCCTGTCTGAAATCCCAGTTATGGTTGTCCCAGTCCAGTGGAACGCGAATGGGAAGAGGACGTTGAAACCCCATTTACGCTTATACCTCGCCACAATGTCTAGCCGCGTCAGGGTGTACGCGGTCCCAAGGTGAACAGGGCCACTCATATAGGGGAAGGGGAAGGTCACGAAGAATTTTGGCTTAGAAGGGTCTGGCTCAGCCTCGAAAACCTTCTTCTCCTCGTATATCCTCCGCCACTTCTTCTCGACTTCTGAGAAAGAGTACTCGGATTCCTCCAAGGTTTTGCTTCTCAAGCCTCGGGAAGATACTTAAAGATTTAGATTGGAAATTCTTAACTGCTCCTACAAATGCTGCCTACTGCTTTAAAAGCCTTCTGTCTAAAGGTTTCGATGCCAACCCTAGCTGCTAAACCTCCCCTCGCGAAATTCCTCCTGCCTCCGGCTCCTCCGCCAACCCCTATTTCATCCAGGATGCGGCGTGCCAGAAGAGAGCAGTCGACACCTTTCTCCAAAGCCTTTTCCCCCGCGAACACAGCAAACTGGATGGTTGGAACTGTCGAGACCACTATGGTTATGGAGCCCGGTTCTCTTTTAGAAATCTTCTCGCCGAGACTTATTAGATGACTTATCTCGAGTTCTTCAGAGCTGTAAAACACCACTTTAACGCCGGATTCCTCAACAGCTTTAGAAATCAACTGTTCAGCCAGAATGTTAAACTGGTCTTCAAGCAGTCTCTCCAACCTCTTGCTCAGGCTTTTCAGCTCGTTCCTGATCCTCTCGGCCTCCTGAACTATCTTATCCTTAGGAACCCCAAGTATGTTCTCCAGGCTAGACATCTTACTCTCAAGCGACCTTACATAGTTTAGGGAGGAGACTCCTGCCCGGAAAACTATTCTCTCAACACCATCCTGAATCCTTTCAACCCTAACGATCTTCACAAGCCCCACGTCGCCAGTCCTGTTGACGTGAAGCCCACCACAGGCTTCAGCGTCAAAACCATCTATCTTAACGATCCTGAGCTCCTTACCGGGCACAGCGCCACCCTGGTATATTCTGAACCCATACTCTTTCTCAGCAATAGCCCTGGGTAAAACTTGTACTTTAACATCGATGTTCAACAAGGCTATTTCATTAGCCTTACGCTCTATCTTCTCAACCTCTTGCTCAGCGAGTGGAAGAGGATGAGTTATGTCAAGCCTAGACTCAACAGTGTCCTTCTGGGCACCCGCCTGCCAAACATGGTTTCCCAGGACCATTCTAGCAGCAGCGTTTATAATGTGAGTCGCCGTGTGAGCCCTTCTGAGCTGAAGACGCCTCTCAGCGTCAACCACCATTTTAACTACACTGCCTTCTTCAGGAGCAGGGCCGTCGATGAAGTGGATTATCCGATTATTCAAATTCTTAACATCCCTTACGAGAGCCTCCTTCCCGTTGAAGAGGAGCTTACCATTGTCAGCAGGCTGGCCGCCGCCTTCAGGATAGAAGATCGTCCGGTTGAGAATAACCTTGTCGTCGAAGACCCCTAACACCCTGCCCTCGAGCTCCAGCAGATCAGGATCCTCATAGTATGATTTAACGGTCTCGGGAAAAGCCTTCTCGTCGAAACCTAGGATCATTATTTCGCCTTCTCCAAGGCTCTTAGGCTGTTTGTGCTTGGAGGCTATCATGCTGTAGAAATCCTCCGGGATATTTACTTTAACACCCCTCTGAGAGAAAACGTCAGCAACCTGTTCAGGCGTAACGCCGTGAGAATCATAGAGCTCAATCAGCTTCTCAACACTTATCGAGCGGGATTCTTTAATAAGCGACTCAACATGTCTCACCCCTTCCTCGACACTCCTCCTGTATTTTTTAAGCTCTATTTCAACAAGCTCCAGAATACTGTCTTTAAGCCCTTTTAAACTGGGAAAATCCCTTCCCCAGTAGTCAACCTCCCACGCAACTAGGTCGAGCAGCAGAGAGTTAGCGCCAAGCCTATCCAGAACCCTGGCTGTCTTCCTGAGAAGCAGCCTAGCCAAATATCCTACGCCAGTGTTAGAAGGCACGACACCCTCTGAGAGAATGAAAACCAGGCTCTTAACATGGTCCAGAGCCTTGAAAACATTCTCCATGGCTTCAAGCTTTGCTGAGAAGGAGTCTGGGAACCCGAGGCCCTTGACAACCCTAGTTCTCTCCACGGGGCTGAGAAACTTATTCTCAGATAGGGAAACCCTTACCCCGTACTCTCTAAGGAGCTCAGGGGGGACGTCAATGTCAACAATTTTAGAAGCCTCCTTGAGAAGCCTGCCGTAGAAAGCGTGAAAGCCTGTTGGAGCACCTGTTAAAAGCCAGTTTATCCTCTCCACTCCGTATCCCGTGTCAACCGTCCGGATGGGCAGCTCCGCTAGGGAGCCGTCCGGAAAAACCTTATACCTCATGAAGACGAGGGTTGCAACCTCAAGGCCGTGTGAAATAACTTCGAAGCATGGCCCAGCGTTCCCACCCCCGCTCCAAGAGCTTTCGACAAAAGAAAGATCCTCACCCTTAACTCCAACCTCCCTGGTGAAGAACTCGAAGCCATACCTTACAGTATCCTCCTTCCAGTAGACTTCTCCGTCTTCACTGTTGAAAGCATGGTGGCCACCCATCTCGAAGATTGTTAGATGCCTCCCGAGAGTCTTGCCAACCAGGTCCATGTCAACCAGACGTATACAGGGCTGGGAAATCACAAGGGGATTCGCCGGAGGGGGAATAATGCCATCAGTAACATAAGGCTGGAAGTCAACTATGCTCGCGTCAGTAAGATAAAGATCATCCCTCCACCTGCACACAACGGGGTAGGGCGAAACAACCTCGTGCCCCCTGTTCCTGAAAAAGTCTAGGAAGGAGTTTCTAACCTGGCTTAAATCATCCATATTCCTTCCAACCCTCCTGCCTATGAAAGTATAGGGCGAGCAGGGAGATTCGCCGCACGTATCTCTAGAGGGGTCAAGCGTCCAGAAGAACCTGCCGCATTTAACACATCTTCTTCTAGTGAACCCACCCCTACTCAGGAACTCTAGACGATACTCGTCCTCCTTGAAATCGGCCTTCATCCTCCAGTCTCGCCAAAAGTAAGCGCAGCACGATTTATGTCTTCCCCATCCGAGCCGTTTAAGGATTCAAACCATTTCATAAGGAACAGAGCCCTAGGCTTCAGCCTCCTAGACCCGTGAAGAAACCCTTTATGAAACCTGGGAATAAAAGCTAGAAACACCTAGAAAACGCGATCAAAAACCACTGTCAAGGAAAAATTAAAATACAAGTCAGAAAGAAAACAGTTGAGGCGAGGCATGCGGCGAGACACGCGCGCTAAGTAGCTCAGCCTGGGAGAAAATACGGATGTATCCCAAGAGCGCCCGGCTGAAGATGTATAAATGTATAGCTGATACCGGGGTGTCGTCGGTTCAAATCCGGCCCTCGCCACATTCAATATTTTAAA
>Ga0315298_1004095_pt1 | contig 22259 bp, 18 predicted proteins | sample WHS_1_MG_FD_203077 | JGI IMG/M metagenome (GOLD analysis project Ga0315298, IMG submission 203077) | Extremophilic microbial mat communities from Washburn Hot Springs, YNP, Wyoming, USA - WHS_1_MG | ecosystem: Environmental > Aquatic > Thermal springs > Hot (42-90C) | place: USA: Wyoming...
TCATATCCTTTAACTCTTTCTCCGTTAGGGAAATCGCCTTCCCAGACTCAACAAGCTTAGCTAACAATTCAGCCCATGTTCTGCAACCAAGTTCAACCTTTAACCTTTTCAATTCCTTTAACAGGTCCTCAGGCAAGTTTTTTATGAGGATTGTTGCCAAGAGATAAACCCCAGATTATTTAGGTTATCAAGAATATAAAGTTTATCCAAACTTTACCCTGAAATATAAACCAAAACTGTATCGTTTTCTATGGCTTCTAGGTCTTTTAGGCCGCCTTCGCCTGTAAGTGTTGGCTTTTTGTCTTTGATTAGGCTATTTGTAAAGCTGTTGCATTATGTTTGCTAGTTAAAATTTTCACTTTATGTAAAAAAGTTCTTTATTTGCCAGGTAATTTTTGATTCTTTCTTGGTTTAGTATTGGTTTGGTTTGTTTTTCTGAAATCATCGAGGTTTGGCTTTTGTATTGTTCGATTGCTTTCATTTTTAAGGTAGTAAAGTTGGATACGTCGACTTCTACTATGTGCCTTTTAATTATGTTAGCCAGCTTATCAATTAATGGTCCAACTTTGGCGTATTTTTGCATTATAGAATATTGGAAGATTTTAGGTGAAGATTTTGATTCTTTGATACACTGTTTTACAATCTGATTCGTTATTTTATGATCTGTGTTATAGTCTTTTGAAGATGGGAGGTAGATTTCAATTGGAGAATAACGCTTTACAATTTCGAGAACTCTTTCTTTGGCTTTCTCTCTATGTTTCTCAAGTTTACCATCTTCGAATTCGAGGAAGATTATACTTTCTTCAGAAACTCCTAGCATTTTGATGGCCTTTTTTGCTTCGCTTTTTCTAATTTGTTTTAATTCTTCTGGTGTGGGGTTAGAAGTTATGCCTAAAACTTTGGAAAATGCGTGGCGTCCATCCGTTAGAATGACCACTATGACTCTGTATCCTTCGCTGGTTTTTTTAGCTATGGTTCCTCCGCATCCCAGCGTTTCATCGTCTGGGTGGGGAGCGAACACTAGAATGTTCCCTTTGATTTCTCATCACCTCTTCCTGAAAGGATTTCAAAGGGTCTGGTGAACACTTTAGTGCGAAGCGTTTTTGCGTAACTGCGTGAAATGTATATTAAGCTCATAATCCATGGGAGTGGATCATCCACCGCAAGGTACGCAAAATCTCTTATTTTTGTGTATGTTGAAAGCCATTCATAGACATTTATCTGCCTTCTACTCAGCAGTTCCATTGAAGAAAAAATGTCGTTTATGAAGAATAGCCATTTAACACCTGTTCTATAACTGTAATTTTCTGAATAGTTTATTTCTTCACCTATGGCATCTAAATATGCCATAAGAACAATGTTTATTCCACATTTTGTAGGAAAAGAATTTTGCCACCAACTTCTAGCGTTAATCTCAAGCAGTTTGAAATCGCCGTTACGGGGGTCTTTTTTAAATTCTGCCTCGAATATTCCGTGATATCTTATTTTTCTTAAGTAATTCTCCACCACGTTTTTCATGGATAAAACGTCTCTAGTTGGTATGCTTTCTATAATGGTGTTAGTTCCGAACATAAGGGGATATTCTCTTATCCTACGGTAGGCAAAAAAAGCTTGAGGTTCATACTTTTTATTGAAATATCCGCATAATCCGAACAAGTTTGTGGCTGGTCCCGGAATTATCTCTTGAATTACAACATCAATACTGTGTTTTGATACCAATTCATAGAGAGTTATAAGTTCAGTTCTTGAGTGAGCAACTAAGCCTTTTTTTCGAAACATTGCGAATAGTTGAGTTATTGCTGGTTTAATAAATACTGGATATTCTACTTGTCTGCTGATATGCTCTACGTCTTCTAAGTTTTCTGGGAAAAATGTTTTTGGATGGGGAACTCCATACTTATCTAACGAATGATAAAATTTCCGTTTATTAACCAAGGTTTCTATGGCTGTACTTTCTCCAAACGTGACATACTGGTCGTTTAATATGCTGTTAGGCTCCTCTCTTAGCTGCGATAGGCTGACACAAAATAGGTCGGAGCAGGGGAATATAACTGCTGGGTGTTTAAGTTTCTTTTTAATGTTTGATAAGAAATCTCTTAAAACGTTTTTATCTTTCTCGATTTGATGGACAGCATAGAATTTTTTACAGTATCGTGAATAGGCAATTTCATTTTTGCTTTCTGCAACGCAGTATACGTCTATCCCATTTCTTCCAAGGTTTCTTGCTACACCTAAACCAGTTATTGGAGCCGGCCCGAAAATAATCGCTGGGTTTTTAAATCGCTGCAATCTCACGCCTCTAATTTGCCGCGAGAAGCTTCATTCAATTTTATAGCATTTTTGTATGCTTTTTCAATCACTTCTAAATCTCGAAGCCCATCTTCTCCTGATGGTTGCGGTTGAAAATCTTTCTCTATACTATCTACGAAGTGTTGTATCTCATTTAGGTATGGAACGTAAAAAATTGGAGTCCTCCTTAACATAAGCTGCAGGGCGGTGATAATTTTGTTTGGTGGATTTGAAGAAGCCGAAGCGTGACCAGCGGTTCCATAAACTTCTATTTTAATGTTAGATTTCTGCGAAAACCAACCGACATTTATTATAGCAACTTGACCGTTGCCAAATTTCAATACACATATGGCATGATCTTCTTGTTCTAAGTTATACCTATAACCAAGATAACCTTTAGCATCAATAACTTCTCCGAAATACCATCTTGTAAGGTTAATCATATGAGAACCTAAATCTATTAGGGCTCCGCCGCCAGTAAGATCCCTTTTCCACCACCAGTCAGGCACTGGTTTTGGTGAACCAGCCTCAGCTCTATGCATAAATGGACCAGAACCGATGTTGATTGCATATGCTATTTGTATTTCTCCAAGCTCGCCAGTTTCGATTTTCTTTTTTAAATTTTTATATACATCGTTATGACGTGCACTATGGCCTATCATCAGCTTCACATTATACCTTCTAGCCGCAAATAATATCTCCTCGCCTTCGTTGGTGTTTCTTGCAAGAGGTTTTTCAAGCAATATGTGTTTATGTTTTTCAGCTGCAGCTTTTGCGCATTCCACATGTAGATGTGTTGGGAGGGCTATGATGACAGCTTCTATATCCTTATTATTTAAAAGTTCATGATAATCAGTGTAAGTTTCAGCTACACCAAGTTTTTTGGCGTCGTTTAATGCCTTTTTGGAAACATCAGCTACAGCCACCAATTGGGCATTCTGAAGTTTTAAACAGTTTATCAGATGAATTTTGCCAATGTATCCTAATCCAATTAAACCAAGCTTTACCCTATGCATTTTAAACGCCTGGTTAGAGCATATTCACCTTTAACAATCCAGTCTTTGTCGCAAACGTATAGGCTGAAGATAAAAATTTATCTTTCAACCTCCTTTTTGGAAATAACTTTGCAAAATACCGTAGGTCTTCACCTATAGATGCAAATTTATGACTTCCCAACCCTTCAGTCTCCGCCAACATAATGTGACGAACCGACTTGGGACTTACTCCAGCTATCCTTGCAGCTGCTGAATCAAATGCTGCAAGATCTTTACTAGCCATTATGAGCCCCAGCTTAACCGGGTGTCTTCCCGAAACGATTAAGCCATCAAGGATGTGAACATCGAATTTCATAACTTTGTTTAAAGCCACTATTACCTCGTCAAGTTTTGGATGATATTGAAATTTTTTAGGTTCAGGATTGCATCCAAAAATGTTTTTGAGGGCGCACGAAATTTTCGTATGACTTAGAAACTTTATTTTTGGAACATTTATCCGTAAATCCGCTTCCTTTATCGTTTTAGGAACAGCAAACTCGAAATCTTCATTTTTAACGGTCACTTTCACCTTTTCGCATACATCTTCTGATAAATTCACTAACCTTACGCCACAATCTTTTGCTAGTCTTTCATATCCAAGAAATCTAAAGGCGTATTTACACCTCATTGCAGAAGCATCTGACTCAACTATTGAAATGTTCACATTCGACGATAATTCTTCTCGGATAAACTCGATTAGTCCAGCCACGAATCTTGGATCAGTTGTCTGTCCAGTAGAATAATCCCAGTAATAACACATGTTAGGCTTAATTACAATTTTTTCAGTACCTGCAGGCCATGAATATTGAATCAGGTTTAGCGCTTCAGCTATTCCCTTTTTTATTTCGGTTTCGCTTTTTATTTTCACTAGGCTAACAAGGCTCATTATAGTTGTCTCCTAAATTTTCAATTATAGGGAAACAATATTCTATCCATTAAACTCTTGGCTTTGCTGATAAAGGCTTGTGGCTTTTTAAAAACGGAAAGCCCATCCTTCATTAAAAGTTGTTGTAATTTCTGTTTGGAAAAATCGCGTATAATCTTGTTTTTGTAGGCATAAAGTTCATTAGCGTTCAAATTTTTCGTTCGCATAACAACTGTATGCGAGGTATAGTTTGACCAATCATTCGTCAAAATTAGGCCGTTTTCTTTTGCCACCTCATACATTTTTGTTCTGGGATAGGGCGTTAAAAAGTTGATGTTTAATACGTCGGGATTTAGTTTTAGGATGAATCTATGCGTGTTAGCTAAGGTTTTGTCGTTATCTTCGGGCCATCCTAGGATCATGTGCGCTTGTGTCAAGATTGAGTTCCTTCTAGTAATTTCAAATGCTCTCTCCGTTGTTTTAAGTGAGACGCCAGGTTTTGCAATTTTAAGCGTTTCCGGATCTCCGGTTTCAACCCCATAGTGGATTCTTCTGCAACCGGCTTTTCGCATCTTTGTGATAAGTTCGTTTGAAATCTCGTTGACTCTTGATTCACAAATCCAAGCGACATCAAGCTTTCTTCGGATGATTTCGTCGCAGATTTTCATTGCTTGTTTTTTATTGTAGGCGAAGGCTTGGCCTCTGAAAGCAAATCCTCTAACGCCCCGTAAATTGTATAGTTGTTCTATTTCATCCACGATTTTTGCTGGAGATCGAAACGCCCACTTATTTCCGTATCCTAGGGGGTATGGGCAATAAATGCAGTTATAGGGGCATCCTTTACTGTCTAAAATGGACACGTAAGGGAAGCTTTCGCCGGAAATATCTGTGAACTTTTCATATCCATCTAATGGAATACGGTCATAGCATGGTTGTGGTAAATCGTTAATATCAGTTTCAGTAGCGTCAGGTGTGTTAAATATTTCTCCATTTTTCATGTATGAAATGCCGTTTACTTTTTTCAGATTTTGAGATTTTTGAAATGCCTTGACTACTTCAATCATATTAGAAACGTGTGGGAAATCACTTCGGAGGGCGACATCCACAACTTTTTTGAGGAGAACTTCATGAGGAATTATGCGACAAACTGTTCCTACACCAACAACTATAACGTTTTGAAGAGACTGTTTTATTTTGCCTAATATCTTTAAATCGTTCATCATCGATGGAAGAGAGATAACTGAAAATATTATGTTGGGGTTCTCTTTCTCAACTACACTCAAAACTTTGTCGTGATCGTGAAGCTTAAGCCTCTGAAGGTCGACAGCTTTAAACTCGTAGCCTGCTTCTGAGAGGAGCGCAGAGGCATAGGGCAAGAAGGGATGAAGGGTGGTTTCATCGGCTTTCTCGAATTTTTTGGGTAATCGTATTGCTACGCCAAACCCTCCTGCATCGTCACGCCAAAGCCTCATACCTGGTGGACTGGGCAAGTTGAGAAGGAGGATTTTTGGATCTTTCAACATAGGGAAGTACCTTATTGTCTGTTGTTAAGGATTGTATCCTTTAACAGATCTTCCAATTTTCTCAATTGATTTGTGTAATAATTTTTCAAGTATTTGTTATAGGACCATTGTGTAAGCATGTCTGTGGTCATTTGGATTTCTTTAAAAACCTCTTTAACTCTTTCATTCTCGTTTATGTTATTCCATTTTTGCGATTTAACCCAAATTCCAGCTCTAGTTTTCGTTTGAATCCCTCTTAAGTAACAAATTGGATGCGTAATTAGCATGGATGCAGCGCCGAATGAACGCAAGTAAAAGGAGTAAAACTTTCTATAGGGTTCTCGAAACCGGTATTTTCGATTGATAACTTGCATGTTGCGTCTTTCTATCTCTTTCATTTTAGGATTAACAGTTGAATTTTTGTGAATCCTGTACCAGTGAAGAGGCTCATAAACAGCCTCTGTCCTCCATCCCTTCGCAAGCAGTCTAAAGCAGAGGTCCAAATCTTCAAAAGCTTTAAAGTTTGTGTCAAAACCATAATCGAGGCTGTCAAAGGCTGCGCGTCTGATAAGTACTGGACCAAGCGCCCCCCACCATCCTGCGAAAAGGGAGTATTTGCTGAAAAGTTTGCGAGGCATCCATACATTTTCAATTTTGAGATCTTCGTTGTAAACATCTGAGCCCGTGCGAACGAAACCCACATCAGGTTTTTCCATCAATTTTAAAGTTTTTGTAATAAATTCTGGAGCTAACTTGTCATCTGCATCCAAACAAACAAAAAATTCGCCCTTAGACATTCTTACTCCATGGTTTTTTGCGGCGCTTACGCCTTGGTGCTTTTGAAATACATATTTTATCGGGTAATTTTTTGCAACACTTTCCGTATTGTCTGTTGATCCATCATCTACAACAATGGTCTCAATATTCTTGTATGTTTGGTTCAAAGCACTTTCAATAGCTTCAGCTAGATAATGCCCATAATTATATGTGGGAATTATGATGCTAACTAACGGCTGATTCAATTTACTGTTTTGTCCAGAGGATATAGACAAGGTATCCAGCAACCCTTTACTATGAAATAGTGGATTGTTAATGCGGATTTACAACATTTTTTAATGATCTTACCCCAAAGCGGTATTTTCGGGTAACCCAATCGCGAATCAATGGGTAAAGCCCCTTTTTAACGAGCACAATATCGAAGTTCTTTCTGCTCAATGAAGTCCAACAAGTTTTATATTCCTCTTCTCCTCTAAGGAAATCAAACTCGCTTAATCCATTTTCGATGCATTTCTGCAAAATATGAAAAATAAGCAAGTTACCTGGACTATATTTGGTAAATATTGGATTAAATCCTGAGAGGTAGTAGTATAATTTAGAGCGATACTTAAATCCGTAAAGACATGCTACAGCCTTATCATCCGCCATAATAAAGTCTAAGTTCAACCAATTTAGTCTTGAAAATAAATTTGCGATTTCTAAGTGGAATTTGCGAATTATTTTATTCCTAAATGCGCCAGGTTCTTTTCGTTCACTCCATCTTTTTTGGTGCAACTCAAAAAGAACTCCCACTGCCTCCTCAATGGTGCTAAACTTTTCGTAACTTGTAAATTCTACTTTCTTGTAATCTTTCACCATTTTTTTCATATATCGTTTTATATTATAACGAAAATTTTTGCTTAAGTTTTGAAGTAATGTTTCCGATGACTTGGGTAAAGGGAGATAAGGACATGTATGAATTACTTTTATTGACGCTATTCTTAATTTATCTGCTGTGTTTTTTAAAATGGCCAAAGTCCTTGAATTTTCGGGAATATCTCTGAGCTCTATGCAATCCCATCGTTCTGGAAAACTATCAAGAATATAATCAATAAATGCCTTTATACATTCTTCTTCTTTTTTAGCTAAAATAAATTCATTATAATCTGATTGAGGCGTGCCTATTAATTGTATTTTTCTTGTTCTGAGGCCAAAGGTTTTGTCAACATAATACATTAATGGTGCTATGCCAACAGGCTTTTCATGATCTTCAGCCAAAAGGATCAACAATTTTTTGTTTTTTCCAAAATGTTTCCACCAGATGGATAGCCATTCCCAGGTGGAGAAAACAGTGTGATTGCACTTCTCAAGTAGATTTGTCCATTCGTCTTTCAAAGCAAGAAAATCATCGTAAGTGTTAATTTCTTTTACTTTCATGGCTTTCACGTTTTGTCTGCATTCTGAGAAGCAAATACGTTAAAAAATTGGTAAAAGTGGTTTCTCAAATATTTTGGCTTGTAATGGAAGACATTTTTAGCCCATCTCATGCTATGTGCATAACACTTCTCCACTGTTTTATTGGTTATAACTAGTTCCTTTTTGGTGTTTTCAAGCTTTGTTGTTACCTCTATTAAGCCTAGCTTTTCGAAAATTTTGGTGTTTTTAAGGAAGAGGTCAAAACTTTTGATGAGGCTTTTGACTTCCTGTGGGTCTCTTGGTTTTGGAGGGACAATGGCTCTTGGATTTCCGTTAAAGTAGATTGTGTCCCATCCGTCGTATGTGGCGAATAGGCTGGGGTGCAGTCCGATTACTATATAAGCATTTTTGGCGGTCGTTATCCAGAAAAGTCTGAAATCGGATGGTTTGCCGTTCCATTGAGCGAGAATTGGATAAGGATAGAATGTTATGCCTTTATGGCAAACTGGAGTTTGGGACAGTCTGGCTGAAAAGTCGAATTTTATGCCTAAATCTCGAATGGCTTCTAGATGAGGGGGACTCCAACAATATCCCGGTGCTCTAAAAGCCGTTATTTTCTTGGATGGAAAAAGTTTTTGCAGAGCTACAATTCCACCCTCACTTTCCATCTGACCAGTTAGCGGGTTTATATGGGATGTCTCCCTTTTCAAGGATATTTTATAAGCCTCTTTGTAACTCTTAACATCGGTGAATTCAAAAATCGTCGGGTGAACTGAATGCCCAGACGAATGGTAGCCCACCTCATGCGCTTCCAGCAACTCAACAATTTTTGGGTAATCGTAAAGCTTCTCAGCCACATGCCCTGTTATAAGAAATATGCCATTAAAACCGTATCTGTCCAGGAGCTCTAGGGTGGCTTGTAGGGCCATAAATGCCCTTTTACTGGTGAAGTCTTCAACATCGAATGTGAAGGTTATTTTGCGCATGTTTTAACCGCCAAATTTCGAGATTGTTTCATCGTAAATTTTGCAAAGTTTCTCCACGACAGCGTTCATGGAAAAATGTTTTTCAACTGTTTCTCTGCCTTTTCGTCCAAACTTTATTCGTGTCTCTTTGTTATCTAGTAGGAATTGGATGGATTCTGCAAGTTTTTGCGGATTGTTCGGTGGGATTACGAGACCGCATTCGTTGTTTTGAAGAATTTCAGGAATCCCATTGACGTTTGTTGCGATAACTGGGGTTTCGCAGGCTAAAGCTTCTAAGATAACCATGGGGAAGCCTTCCCTCAATGATGGCAAAACAAGCATGGAAGCCTTCTGATAATATACGATTATTTCTTCACGGGTTTTTGAGCCAAGATACGTGATTTTATGTTTTCCTTTTTCGTTTTCTTTTCTGATTAGTTTTAGGATTTCGCTAAAGTGCCTTGGGTTCCAGTCTTGTGGCCCTATTATAGTTAGGTTTGTAGGTGTTTTTAGATAAGTTAGCGCCCTTATTAGGGTGTCTATTCCTTTTTCGCGGCATACTCTGCCCACAAACAAGATTAGGTTTTCCTCCTTTTCTCCTTGCGGACGAAAGATGTTGGTGTCTATCCCATTTGGAAGAACTCTAACTTTGTCTCCGGGTATTCCTACATCTATGAGTTCTTTTTTCATGGTGTTCGTTAAGCATATATAAGTGTGAGCAGCGTTTTTTAGAATTAGTCGGCTTATGAAATATCTTTTGTAAAACTCTGTGGATAATCCGTGAAAGTGGAATATTTTTGGTTTTTTAACTCCAAAGGAAAATAGCGGAAAGGTTAGGTCTCCGCCGTGAAAATGTAGCACATCATATTCTCTTAGTATTTTTCGGAATCTTCCGGGGATTAGGTTTACGCTCATGGTTATTCTGTCTGAGTGGGTTAGTGGAAACCAGTTTATGGCTGGAATTTTGTAGACAGCTACGCCGTTTTTTTGTTCTGTTTTGCCGTGCCATAGGGGTTTCCATTTTTGGTTCATGTTGAAGGTTAAAACGTCAACGTTTACTCTTTTACCTTTTAGTTTTATTGAAAGGTCATGAATTATGGTTTCAGCTCCACCTTTAATGGGATAATATGATGGTGTGATCATCAGTACTCGCATAATGCCATCAGCATTAATGAATTTTTAATGGATGCATATTTTGCAAATTTTTAAAAATTTTAACATAATTGTGCTGCAACTGGATTATCGTTAACCATCGAGACTTTGTCGAATTAGAGGCAAAGTTTCGCCTGAAGCAACTTTTAATCTTTGATAAAATGTATAAATGAAGGGAAGAGGATCAGTTTTATCGAAATAAAGAAAACGTTTTACCCTCACCAAAGACGATAACCACCTTCGAAATGTTAGGTCGTTTTCTAATATCATTTTTACCGATGCAGGAATGTCGCTCCAAAAGTCGAGACTTTTAAGTCCTGTTACATATTTTTGTTTGTATTCTATCTTTTCTCCTACCGCGTCCAAATAGCTTAAAAATAAAATGTCTATGCCACAACTCGCTGATAGCCAAAAGTGCAACCACGGTCTAGCATTAATTTCAAACAATTTATATTTACCATCTCTTGCATCTTTTTTTAATTCTGCGCTTGCCAACCCATTATAACCTATATTTTTTAAGAAATCTGTTATCTTTTTAACCTCGACGTTAAATTGCGATGGTGATATGCTCACGCATAATGTGGTATTTCCAAAATTGGGAGGCCAAATTCTCAAGCGCTGCCTAGCGAAAATCCCGATAAAACCAGAATTCTTTTTAAAATATCCCTCCAGTTGAATAGAATTGTTTGGAGGCCCTGGGGTTATCTCTTGAAACATGACTTCTATTTTCCGTGAAGTGGCTAAGCGAAAGTATTTTACCAGTTCTTCAGGAGAATTTGCTACGAATCCTTTGCGGTAACCAAATGCGCGAATAAATAATTCGGTGATGGCAGGCCTCACAAAAACAGGGTAAGATATGCTTTTGCTTAATTGCCTAACATCATTCAAATCTTTTGGGAAAAAAGTTTTAGGATATTCTATTTTACTCCTTTCTAAAGCGTGATAAAATTTAATTTTATTCACAAGAGTTTCAGTAGCTTCCGGATCACCTACAACAAAATGAAAATCATCTCGAAGATTATCTTTGACTCTTGATAGGGTGAGGGTATCCATATCATTTAATGGATATACCACTAATCGTTTCGTTGTCTTATTTGCAATATCCTTTAGCAATAATGTCATTCTTTGTTGATCCCAAGGCCTAGGAAAAAACACTGCGATTTTGCAATATTTACTCTTAAAAGCTACAGAAAATCGATCATCGTCCACCACATAAATATCAATTCCACGTCTTCCAAGTCCTCTGACGACTCCTAAACCGATGTGATGCCCACCTAGAACAAGAGCCGGATTCTCAAATTTCATACTTTTTAGTTCACCTTACCGTGAAATAGTTTCATCATACATTGTTATCGAGTAAACATTGACTGGCTTCTGTAGTTTATAGCCAAACAATTTCCTTGTAATTTCATTTCCTAATCAATTCTTTTCGCCTTCTCCGATTATAAGCAGTCATCGCTTTAGATAACTATTGCACCCCCAGCCCCCAAGCAGTTAATTTGTAACTCTGTTTAATTTCGTTTTCATCCGCGCATCGAATAGTTTTGGATTAATTATTTTTAACATGGCTTCAGAAAAACCGACTTTTAAAATTGGTGCTTTATATATGTCTATTTTTTCTCCTGACAGTTTCTTTTTGATTCCCATTTTAATTCCCTCAGTGAAACCTTTTGAAAGTAGTGCTGGCAGCTTTCTATATTCAGGATTATTTATTAAACCTAAAATTCTCGCTATAAACCATACGAAAAGCTCTCGTAAAAATATCAATATAATAAAAAATTTATATCTACTGTTCGATAATTCGTTGGTCATAAGAACATTCCGGAAGATTAAATACAATTGAAGGGGTATTACTTTTTTGAATGATGATCCCCTATTATGTTTAGCTGTTACTATTGGGAATACTTTGATTTTGTATCCAGCATTCCAGATTTTCATGCCGAGCAAATGATCATCGAAACAAGCAAATAAGTCATCGAAAATTTGTTTTTTGCCGCCTGATATTTTCTCAATCGCTTCAACCTTGAATATTGAGTAGGCTGCATTCGCAAATGTTGTAGGAATAGGTTCCTTTAAAAGGTTAAGAGATTCTCCGCCGAAAAGTGTATGCGTAGTTAGCAGTTCGCTAATGAACTCTCCCGCTGAGTCTACGGATTTTTCATCGTAATTGAGTATTATGCCTTGGGCAGCACCTAAATATGGGTCGTTCTCTAAGATTTCAACGAATTGGTTTAGGCTATCTTTTTTTTGGAACAGCGTCATTATTTAATAGGACAATGTATTTGCTGTTTGGGTCTCTGGCGGCATACGCAACGTTATTTCCGCCCGTAAACCCTAGGTTCTTGTCGAGGCGAATAAGCCTACTTTTAATGTTGCTTTTGTTTATGAATTCTTTAATAGTGTTGAAGCTGTCATCGACAGAACCGTTGTCAACTATGATAAGCTCATAATTTGGATAATCTAAATCTTTAACAGCTTGTAACGATTCTAGGACGAGGTCTATGAAGCTTGAGCTGTTATAATTTACCCAAAGAATTGACGCCTTAGGTTCCATTGTAGGCACCTACAATAATTTTAGAAGGAGATGCGCGCCTTATCCGGAACTTGAGGAAAAAGATTATGCCATCCAAATATGCCTTTAGATAGGCTTTAAGAGCACCTATCTTCCTTTTTCTAAGAGCATAAATCACGAAATAGCATGGAAAGCCATGACCTCCGTAATAGACGAGATGTTTGAACAAGAATTTAAAAGCTGTTTTTATGTTTTTACAGTGTTTTCCAGCAATTAAGAAAAAGTTTCTGTGAAAGAAATACGCTTTGTACGGTAGATAATCTTTGATTGTTTCATCTTCTGGAACTTTATGCCATGCAGCAAACTTTGTAGCACATACTGTTCTATATCCAGCCTTTCTAGCTCGGATGCACCAGTCCATTTCTTCATGATACATGAAAAAGTTTTCATCTAGAAGCCCAATTTTATGAATGACATCCTTCTTACCATTAATGCTGAACCTACAACAATGGGACATCCAGCACTTTGCTGGTTTTATGCAGAATGTTTTGCGAATAAAACCATACATCGCTCGATCTGTATCGATAAATCACAGGCCCAATTATTCCAATGGTGTCATTACTTTGTACGATTTCAACAAGTCCCTTTATCAAATTACTTTCTATGATTACATCGTCGTTTAAGATGAGGATATATTTTCCAGTTGAGCGTCGAATGCCGAAATTATTGCCTCCAGCGTAGCCTAAATTACTCTGCGTTTTGATAAGCAACACGTTCATGGATTTCAGTTTCCTTTGGAGAAAATTAAATTGTAAATCATTTGAAGAGTTGTCAACAACGATCAATTCAAGATTTGGATAGTCTATTTTAAGACTGACTGAACGCACTCTATTGTATCTCTTGGTCGGCTATAATTCAGAATGATGACGGAGACTTTCGGGTAAGCAGAGTTTCTCAATTTTCGATTTCTCTTTTAGTTTGTTTACTCAGAAATCAGAATCCTCAACAACAAAAACTGTTGAAGAGTATTTTTATTGTTAAACTGCTGTGTAGTATAATTTAGGAATAGCTTTGAAAATTATCAGTTTAAAAGGAAGAGAAGCAGGTGTAGCTCGTGCAAGTCTTATTGTGGTTGCTAAAAGTTTTCCTACAGACAACATTAGGAGATTATTGGATTCTACTAGGGTATTCTCCTTTAAATATGAACTCGTAATTGTAGCAGCGAATTTTTGCAAAAGAGAAGAAGACGTTACAAAATCCGTGATATGCCGTATGAGACATTTTACTAATTTAACAAAGGTTAAGATCGTGTTAATGGAAGAGGATTTAGGAGTTGCTTATGGACGAAACATAGGAGCGATGTTGGCGGAATCACCCAATCTTATCTTTGCTGATGATGATGTTGTGGTATTGGATGACGTGAAGTTTTTGATTAAGTATCTCGAGGACGGCGTGTGTCATGGTGTTCAACCGCTAATCCTAAAACTTGCAGACCCGAGAATAGTTGATTCTGCTGGTGATTTTGTGAGGCAAAATAATAATGGTTTTCTTTATGTTCCATATTCAAGGGCGGCTGGAGAAAATGTTGCTTCACTGCAAGATCTTTATGTTGAAGAATTACCGTCTATGCGAGGTGCGTTTATGATCGTTAAGAAGGAGGTTCTGCTTGAGGTTGGCGGTTTTGATAACACTTTTAACTTTGGTTATGAAGAGGTTGACCTTGGGTGGAGAATGACTATTTCAGGTTATAAATTGTTGTTTGTGCCTTTTGTAAAGGTTTTGCATACGGGTGGGAGAAGCACCGACCCAAACAGAAGCGATGAAGACACTGTTAGGATGCACCTAGTTAACTATTATATCATGCAGTTAAAAATAACGCCTAAGCACAATTGGCCATACGTTTTCAAGTGTTTTCTGGAAAAGGTAATCGATCTGGAATTATGGAGAATTAGGAAAATGAAAGTAGACTTCTTAAACGCAGTTAAGGATATGCTAATTATAACCAAACTTCTTACCCAAAGACTTAGATCAGTACAGCTCCACAAAGAACTATTAACAGAAAAGTTCCATTGGGTAGGGCTGGAAAAGTTTAAGCAGATGTCCTTGGGAAAACGCTTTATCCACACAAGCATTAGCACATAATCCCCTTCATACCTAGACACTTTATAAATTTCTTATGTCATTAAAAATTTGATAATTTTGAAAAACTATCGGTTTATAATTTCTGGAAGAATTATCTGGCAAACAATAAATGTCGATCAAGTTGAATTTTCACTTTGTAGCCCAATTTTCTTAGTTTTCTTTCGAGCGATTTGTAATCCTCATGATATTCCATTAATATTTCATCGTAAAGTTTACTTTTTAACCAATTTAATATAATATCATATTCGCATCCCTCACAATCCAGCTTAACAACCTCAACATCTTCAGGTGGAGTCACAGTTTTAACAGAAATTTGTATAACATCAGCTCCTTTAAAATTATATTTTAGACTTGCAGCGTCAGTTGCAGTCTTCGGGATTGAAATCCTAGCGTTACCTTTAGTGGATGAAACTGCATAAGGGCAAATTTTCACCGTCTCTGTAAGATTATTGTGTTTAATATTTTTCTCAAGCAATTCAACAATCCAAGGAATCGGTTCGTATGCGTAAACTTTCTTAGCACCCTTTAGAGCAAAGTATATAGTTGTATCACCATAGCCTGCACCGATATCAGCGACAACTCTCCCTTTAACATTTAATTCGCCATATTGCTCATCAACAAAAGTCATGCAGAGAACAGCAACAGACGAAAAGTCCTTTTGATCATAAAAATATTTTACTTTTTTCCCTTGAAAGTAAAATTCACAGAAATCTTGGTAAAATTTTATATTCAATTTTTTATATAAACATGAAAGTACATAAACTCTATAAATGCTTGATTCATCGTCTAAGGAAAACACCAGTTCTTCTGAGCAGCTCAATACTAATTTACACATATTGTTATTAGTGAGTACAACTCTAGCAATTGAATGTATCTTAATCAAGTAATAAACTAAATTGATTTTAGACTTATCTATTTTTACAGCAATACCGCTCCTGAACACGAGCGTAACATTTTGTTTGAACCCAGTAAAAAATAACAGTAATGAAGGCCAGTTCTTCACTCTTCTTATAATTTCAATTAAAAATCGAAATCTTCTGATCAACTTGCTATACAAACTCTCCATCATATCTGTTCATCAAATTAAGTAGTCATGAAACATTTTTGTAGATTTCACTTCCTCCGTTTGAATAGACTAAGTACATGTTGGTCAAAAAATAAAGTTCAGTAGAGTTGCAGACATATGACCACGCTATAACTTTTCCGTTCAACACATTTAACGAATTCAAATAAATAATTCCATTTTCTGAAACAGAGGTAACATTAGAAAGTGGATAAATGTATCCTTCATAAATGATTCCGTAAGTACGCAATGTATTTTCATACGACGCACTATCCCCATATATCCGTATACGCCCTACATCAACATTGTTGCGAATCCAAGTTACAGAAGAGACACTCCAACCATCCGTAAATCCGCAACCAAAATATAGCTTATATGCATCCATTCTATAACCAGAAAGTGGGACGGACCAGCTATCTGCTTTAACTATTTCATAAACAAAGCTTGATTGAAACAGAAAATAAGGCGTTAAAACAAGCAAAAGCAAAACTGAAACAATCATCTCGCTTTTCCGCTTTAATATCCGCTCTACCAAAAACCTTGCACCCAACACGCATAAAGGTGCCAAGAGGAATAATAATACATGATAAAATCTTGTCATATTCATGGTACTTGCCAACCCCGGCACAATTATAAGCGCAAGAAGGATTCCCATAGCTTCGGATGTTAGGATAAAATGTTCCGATCCTACACTAATATTTTTCCTTTTTAACAAAAAGCAGGCAAAACCAACGACAATCAAAAATTCTGTTGCATAAGCAAAGAATCTACTTATGGCATTCCAGATGGTGGGCGGATTCTCTAACCCCAAACCACGCAAAACAGTCTCCCCCCTAGATTCAAGATTAAAAAATTCTCCTAACTGTCGATAAACATGCTCTCCAAAATCTAAGAGGCTTTCAAAAACAGAAGCGTTCGACGTATAAATATACCAAACAAACATAATCACGAAAAATAAAACAACCATACCAACAGTCAAATTATTACTCTGCCGTTTAAACACAAGCAAGCAAACCAAAGCAAAAACAATCAGAAAAAGAAAGATCTCGGCAATTCCATAGTGCGAAGCAACCAAACCAAAGCTAAAAACGGTAAAAGAAAAAATCCTTTGAAGACTGTTCATCCGCTTATCCAACAAAACAAAAAGTAACAACACAAAAAACAACTCTGCAATCATCTGCCTATTTAACCCAAGCAGCTCCGTATAAAAAGTGGTGGTTGCCATAAAAAAGAAGACTGAAACAAAAGCCCATTTAACACCAAAACTTTTCTTCCACAACAAATAAAGGCATAATGGGACAAAAACAAAAATCAAGGGAAAAACCAGCTTAAAAACCCAAGTCGAATCCAAATTCAAAAGATTCGAATAAACTGTCGGAAGAACAGTTATGCTAAGCATACCATTCAACCTTCCCAATCCAGTATGCCAATAAGCCGGAGAAACCGAACTCCAAAATCCATTTTCCAATGTATTTTTGAAAACAAAATGTTCAAGCGACACGTCAGACCCAAACGTGGTTATGTACTTTGACGCAAACGAAGAATGGAAAAGAAGCGAAACGCCAATAATAAACACCGCAAGCGCGTACGCTACCGATGAAACTTTGCTTTTTAACGTTAAAAATGCCGCAACCAAAGAAATAGCCAAGATCATCAATAAAAGCAAACAATTATCGCCGTAAACACTAACAAACACGGCGCCAACAACACTTAAAATAAGCGGTACCAAAAGAGGCATAATCCACTTCACAAAGCCAAAGGAAACACGTGGCACTTCGGAACGTTCGTTTTTTAGATAGGTTAATAATGCTGCCGTCAAGATAACATTGTTTAAAACAACAATTAAGGGAATAGCTGAAAGAGGCTGTGACAACCCAGCCATGAAGCCTAACTCGTTCAAAGCAAGCCCCACAAGCATAATAAAAGCAACGCTAAAACCAATCGAAAAAACCAAAGTCCCTAAAGGCTCAAAACTAAACTTAAGCAGCTTAACGATTAAATAGCCTGGAACAAACGTAAGATAGGTGAAAAGGAGAATTTGTCTAGCGACTGGAATATCGAAGAGCACTGCTATGTATGATGCCGCTTGAAGGAACAATATGGCGAAAAGGAGGTTTAATGGCTTTGAATTTGCACTTTCGAATGGCATTATTGAATCTCCTTTATTATGTTATCGTAATACACAAGATTTATTATCCACAAACACATATATACTCACACAAAAACAGCAACGATGACCAAAATGAACAGTCTTCAACAAAAACTTTTCACCATAATTCTAATGATAGTTATTATAACAGTAGCGTATATCGTAAATGCCCAATTAATAAACACTGCAACCATTCACAACACGGGACAAATATCCACAACAATATGGGCGAAAAGCGGATCAGCTGAGGACATACAAGCAGCTGTAGATGCGGTTGCTGCAGGCGGAGGCATAGTGTACGTTCCAGCAGGCAGCTTTCCGTTTAATGGTTCCAGAACTGTTTACAATGGCATGAGTGTCGGAGTTGTTGTGCCGGGTGGCGTAAGCGTTATTGGCGCAGACAAGGATGTGACAAATCTAACATGCACCGCCGAAACAAGTAATGTCATGTTATATTGCGATGGCTCCAATGACAAACCAATTAGGATTTCAGGGATTACTTTTATAGGCTACGGTCCGTTACCCGGCGAAACAAATGATGACGACCATAACCAACAAGGCGTCCTTATGTGGAACTGTAAAAAGTTTCGAGTTGACCACTGCCGCTTCCTCAATTTCAAAGGACATGGAGTTCAAGCAGCCTGTTACACGCATGTTGCTCGTAATGAAGAAGGAGAGCTGCAGTATTACTGGAATTGGGGGCTAATAGACCACTGTGACTTCGACAACCCATATAAAGAAAATCCTGGAACATGGGCTTGGGGTTACGGAATTGGGTTAGGCGGTGGAGCTGGAGGAACAGAGCCAATTGCATGGCTTTATAACATAAGCGATATTCTTGGCAGGTGGGATATAGAAACAAATCCGATAAGGTGCGCGTTGTATCAATGGAATTCTTCAACAAATCAGTATGACCTAGTTGACCCTTACGGCGGAAAATACTTTAGATGGCTTGTCTACATAGAGGACTGCACTTTCAAACGATGCAGACATGGAATAGCGTCTAGCGGAGGAGTATGGTATGTTGCTCGCCACAACCGTTTTGAACATAACTATCCAGAAGGCTGGCCGAACGTTGACATTCATGGGGCTATGGGCAATGAGGGGTGGTTTGGTGGAAGAGGAGCAGAAGTCTACGATAACATAATTAACGAAACAACTGTTACAGGCGGATGGGGCATAGACTACCGAGGCGGAGGCGGTGTGGTTTTCAACAACACAATTATAAGTTGCAGTTATGGTGTTTCAATGCGATATGAAGGAGCAGACACGAACGTAGTCTGCTGGGTAAACGACCTCTGGATATGGAATAATACATTTATCGATGTTAACACACAGATTTACGACCCATACAACTTATATGACGAAGAAGTGCACTACTTTCTCCGTGAACGACCAAACTACACACCATACCCATATCCACACCCACTAACTATAGGATAACTAAACAAAATGCCCCGAATATGACACTAGATGTCTGTTCATTATGCGTGCGCTATAACTAATGCTTTGTGCAACTTTTTTTCAATTTCTAATTCGTACCCAAAGCTTCTTAATAAAATGAAGATGTTCTATTTCCATCCAAAACCAAAATGTATTTCAACCATGAAAGTCGGCTTATATTCCGCCAAAGTAAACTCGGTTTCTTTTAAAACATCTAATTCGGCTCCTACATCTATGAAAACCTAATCTTTTTTAATTTGATCAAGGACTCTTTTAAATATCATCTCATCAGTATCCCATTCTGTTAGTTGAACCTCTCGCTTATCCCGATTCTTAAAATTATAGAGTTTCATATGGATACACCAAAATTCAGCTCTTTAACAAATCTACATCAACAGGCTTTTTAGTGTCTAGAGATTTTTGGATACATTCAAGGAGTCTGATGGTATTCCTTCCGTCTTCGCCAGTTACGGGCGGCGGTCGTCTCTTCTCTAGGCAGTCAACATAACTGGCGATTAATTCAAGATGCCCAGATGTTGGTCTTTTAAACTGGTCTACGACGAACTTAGCCCACTTTCTATAAAGTCTTTTTAAATCAGTTATAAGATTGCGCGCGACGCCCGTAATATCTGCGGGAGATTCTTGTGTTTTTTCAATTATATAACCATGAGGTAGAAATGCTTGCACTCTACTTCCGTCGGAACTAACAATTTCGTAGAACATTTCCGATTCTTTTGAAACCCACGAAATCTCAATGACACCCCAGCATTGAGAAGAAGTTCTTAGTAGTACCATAAACTCATCCCATACTCGATATTTTGCCTTAACGCCTAAAGCATAAACTTCTCGGATATCTTTCAAAAAATGTAATTGTAGATAAACAGGGTGCGTACCCACTTCCCACAAAATACCCCCGTGTTCAGGACTTACATTCCATGGTTGAGCTAAACCATGAGCCCTTAACCATTCAAAATTTTCTCTGTGGGATGTTTTAAATGATATCAGGTCAAAATTTTCAGAATCCGCTATAGACTTTAAACGCTGGACGTACGGATAGAAAAGTTGATTGTGGCAAACACATATTTTAGTTCCATGTTTCTTGGCCTCGGCTATCATTCTTTCACATTCTTCACTGTTTCTTCCCATGGGCTTTTCCACTAATACATTTATTCCGGCTTTTGCAGCTTCGCAAACAATTGATTCATGCGTCCCTGTAGGAGTACATATATCTACAAAGCCTAAATCTTTTAGGTTAAAAAGTTCTTTATAATCTGAAAAGACTTTTTCAATTTTGTAAAAGTTAGCAAAAGTTTTTGCCTTATTAATGTCAACATCGGAAACTGCAACTACTTTAACTTTGTCCATCGCTCTATATGCTTTCATATGAATATGAGAGATTCTTCCGCAGCCTATTAAGCCCACATTCATTTCTATTCCTCAAGATTTAATCTTTCCTAATTGAATGCCCATAGCCGTTAATATGCGCTTTGGTGAATCCGTAACAAAAGGATAGCCTCTTAAACGCATAATGAAAAGGTAGTAAGCACAAGACTTTCCGCCTACTTAATTGAAAAGCGTATGGAAAACGCAAAATCCCAGCTATAAATCCACCTAAAGGCGACATTTTAAAAGGAAAATCCAAGTCCTTGTTTTTATGGAAAGTGCAGTGTCCCCCGTAACCCCACCAAAAATATTGCTTCCAAATTTCTCGCCACGAGTCCTTACATATCTCATAAAAAATTGCATCTGTAACCCGTGCTTCCCAACCCAAAGCCAAAATTCGCCGTGCTAGATCGATGTCTTCGCCTGCGCCTTTAATATTTACATCAAAGCCTCCAGCTTGTTTAATAGCCTTAATCCTATAAATTGCCCCTTCAGTTCCACAAATTCCCAATGGTACTTTATTAGTGATCCGTAAACTTTCTACAACAAATGGAATATTTTCTAAAAAAGCAACATAACCCACTCCGTTTAAAATTCCGTATCTCGCCCGACCAATACCAACCTTCTCGTTTTCATCCATAAACTTCACTTGTTTTCTAACAAAGTCTTTTGGGAAAACCGTATCACCATCAACCCATATCACGAAATCTCCAGCAGCGTAATCTATAGCCATTTGCCTTGCAAATCCCAATCCAACATTTTCAGAAAAGAATTTAACGGCAAGATTGCATTTAGAGATGTAATCTTTAATAATCTTCAAAGTATCATCTTCGCTACAGCCATCAACAACAATCATTTCCATATTGTCATGCGGATAATCCTGCCTCAATATGCTTCTCATGACATAGCCGATTGTTTCTTCACAATTTTTAACACAAAGCCCAAGCGTAACTTTAACCATCTTACATTCCACAATCATTCGGCTCATAACCATCTAAATGGCTTGACAGAAACCCCAAATTCCATGCAAACATTTTGAACAAAAAAACAATGGGCAACGAAAAAACAATCTTTTGACCTGTCAAATAGTAAAGTTTAACAGCATCTAAAAGCCCGGCTGCAAGAGCTATTAGCGGAGACATTTTGCATAATTGTACAACTCCCTTATTTTTGTGTAAGAAATAGTGAGCGAAGTATCCACGAAGCCAGTATCTTTTCCAAATAGCCCTATAATCTAATCCCTTCCTTTCATAGTCACAAAACTCAACATCAACAGTATCTAGCGTCCATCCCAAAACCTTTAGCCTCAACTCTACGTCAAAATCTTCGTAATAACCTCTCATAGCCTCGTCGAATCCGCCTACACGCCTCAATGCCTCTACTCGATAGATTGCGCCTCCCGTGCCCAAGGATTTGAATCTTGCTTTCTCAGATTTATAGTTCACCATTCGACTTGCTGCTCGAGAATATGCCTCAAGCGTCCCTAAAAGAGAAGATCCAGCCTTAAGAGATTGTTTCCCCTTTGCAATTCCAATTTTTGGATGGGTCTCCATAAAATCAACAAGCTTTCTTACATATTCTGGCGAAA
>Ga0315298_1004098_pt1 | contig 22247 bp, 22 predicted proteins | sample WHS_1_MG_FD_203077 | JGI IMG/M metagenome (GOLD analysis project Ga0315298, IMG submission 203077) | Extremophilic microbial mat communities from Washburn Hot Springs, YNP, Wyoming, USA - WHS_1_MG | ecosystem: Environmental > Aquatic > Thermal springs > Hot (42-90C) | place: USA: Wyoming...
CCACCTCATATGTTATCGGAATAATGTTGGTTGGCTTAAAGGGATCCGAGTCTTTTCTAGAGCTTGTGTCGCTGGAGAAGGCTATGGGCTTTAAGGACATGGCTATTCAGACGGCCGCCACGCACAGCGACGAGCACCGTTGACGCGTACATGGCCGGAACCGAATATCCATCGGTGAGAATGCTTGTGAGGAGTGGAAATCTCGAGCTGGAGTCGGAGGACCCTGAGACAGCTGCAGACAGGATCATTTTGATAGTTGAATCTTATGGCGGATATGTTGCCCGGCTGAGCTCCTCCGATGGTGAGAAGAAGTCGGTCTCGATCGTGGTTAAGGTTCCCGAGTCAGCCTTCTACAAGGTTCTAGCGGAGATCCGGAGGATAGGGAAGGTCATCGGCGAGGATGTGAGCGTCCAAGATGTAACCGAGCAGTATGTGGATCTTGAGGCGAGGCTGAGGAACCTTCGTGCCGAGGAGGAATAGCTGCTCGCAGTGGTTGAGAAGGCTCAAAGCGTCCAAGATCTGCTGATGATTGAGAAGGAGCTTTGGAGGATTAGGGGCGAGATCGAGAGGATCGAGGCGCAGCTGAAGAGCCTCGAGCGCATGGCCATATACTCGTCTATCTCGATCTGGATTAGGGTGCCGGAGGCCGAGCCATCCCCATACCCAAAGATAGACTTCACGCCAGTGCTGTCCACCACGGCCACAGCACTAATATACATAGCATATGACCTGATATTCCTGGTAATGGCCGGGTCCCCGTTAGGTCTGATAGCTTACGGCGGCTACATCATTTATCGCAGAGTCCTCGGGAAGCGGCCTCAATCCTCTCCCCAAAATATTTCTCTGAGGCAGCCCTAACCTGTTCGATGAAGGGTGGATCCGTGTAAACCCTAATGATAACATGCATCCTTGACGTGAACTCGAGCAGTGGCGATGAGTATTCCACGGTCCTCGGCTCGCCATGCCTCTCCTCGTAGAAAGAAATTTTCCCGCTATCCCTGAATGGTAGGGATGTTATGTATGGGGTGTCGAGCCAGATTCTATCCTCCGGCGCGCTTGAGAGGGAGGATATATCGCCCAAAACCTCCTCCGGGTTCCTCAGGACCTCCGCGGGGACCTCCTCCTCCCTCAGCCTAAGCTCGTAGGCGACCTTGGGTATAATCCTCCTCTCTATCCTGTCTATAATCCACCTCGTCTTATTATTGGACCTCATGAGGCACCAGATAGTGTAGTCGTCGTGGCCCAGATACTCCTCGACACTCATCCTCGGCAGGCTCGCGACCTCATCAAGCAGTTTAGCGCCTGATAGAAAGAGCATCTGAGCAGCCCTCGCGGTATGATGAAGGTAGATGTTCATGAAGTTCTGGTATCTCGCTAGGGCCATCTCCTCGACCGCGCCAACGGCGTTTATGTTGATCGCAAGCCTTCCATCCACAAGCCTGCTCCTGAGAACTATCCTCCTGACATCTATCAGGCCGTATGGGGCTCCGGTGAAGTAGGAGTCACGGACGAGGAAGTCGAGCTTATCGGCATCTATTGGCCCGCTGATAACCATGGACTCGGGCGCCCTCCCCTCCAGCACCTCCAAGACATCCTTGAGCATGATGCCGCACCTCTCTATGGCCTCGGCGAGCTCCGAATCTTCCCGGAGGATCCTGGCAGTTACGTCCTCATGGCTCAGCCCGGCTCTCTCCAGTATCGTCTCGAAGAGATGGGAATATGGTGTGTGGCCTATGTCGTGGAGCAGGCCCGCGATCCTCAGAACCCTAACCCTATACTCCTCCAGCCCAAGGCTCCTCGCGAACTCGCCCGCAAGATGCATGCATCCGAGCGAGTGATCGAATCTACTATGCCGGGCACCCGGATAGACGAGGTATACAAAGGGGAGCTGGCTTATCCTCCTAAGCCTCTGAACAGCCCTGGTATCAACCACTTGAAGCTCTTCGCTTGAGACCTCGATATACCCGTGGACTGGATCCTTGATCAGCTTGATGGGCAACTCGCCGGGATATGAGAGGCCGCCCGATAAAACGCTATCGCCTACCCCTCAAGACCTCCTCGACGATGGACGTGATATCAGAGAAGACGTCATCTACAGGCCTTCCAGCATCCACCTTCACAAGCTCGCCCCTCTCAACATATTCGAGATACTTCTCCCTAACCCGCTCTAGGAAGCCCTCATCCTCAAACCTGCTCCTCTTCCTCCGCCTCGCCAGCCTGTTAAGCCCCCCCGACGCACTGACATCAAGATATATCCCAAGATCCGGCCTCCTCGCGAACTTATTGATCTCCTCAACCCATTTCTGATCACCCGTTGTAACCGACTGGTATGCTAGCGAGGAGTGGAGATATCTATCCGAGACAATTATCAAACCCCTCTCCAAGAGCGGGTTTATCACGCGGATTAGATGGTGGAGCCTGTCGGCGGCGAAGAGAAGGGCCTCGAGCCTCGGATCAACATTCCTCGCATGGGCCATAGATCTCAGAATCCTGCCAAAGGGCCCGCGAGTCGGCTCATAAGTATAACGAGCATCAAACCCCCTCCCCCTAAGCCATTCAACGAGCAGCCTCGCCTGCGTCGTCTTCCCCGCCCCGTCTATACCCTCCAATGCGACCAGAAATCCAGCCGGCATTCAGCATAAAATCTCAGACCGGAACAAGATAAATCATTAGCAGCCCCTCTCACCCGCCGAGATATACTAAGACAAGCTCGCCAATGAGGTGCACAATGATGCACAATGACTATGACTGCGGCGACAATGGTCAAGCGCTTGGCCGCGACCCCGACGAAAAACTCCGCCGCCATCCCACAATTTAGGCGTGTTGTAGAGTTTCTCTTAACCGCACGAATCCTTTACCCCATCACCACTGTTAATCGCATAAATCTTTAAGAGAAGGTCCTTTTTCATCGTGTTTTGAGGAATAGTGAAAAAGATTACAGTTGGTGTAATCGCTGTTTTAGGTGGCCTACTAGTCTTTAGTATGAAACTTATCTCATTTCTCATCTCAAACTCGGTTGCCTTACTGTCTGATGCTCTAGAATCGGTGGTAAACATAGTTGCATCCAGTATAATGCTTTTTTCAGTATACATTTCGGAAAAGCCTCCCGATGAGAGCCACCAATACGGTCATCAGAAGATCGAAGAGATATCCAGATTAATCGAGGGCATACTAATAACGATAATCTCAATATTCCTCTTATACACTGCCTTTAACAGGCTCTTCAGCCCCGCTGAATTACATTCCCTAGATGCCGCAATCTCGGTATCCATCATAGCAACCATAATAAATCTTGGAATAGCATATATGCTTCTAAGAGAATCAAAGATAAAAGAATCGCCCGCTTTTGAGGGAGACGCTAAACACCTCTTCTCAGATGTTTTATCCACTGTTGCTGTTTGGATGGGCTTAGCAGCAATATACTTTACAGGATACTTATTCATTGACTCGCTTCTCGCAATAGGTATAGCAGTAATTATCGCGAGGATGGGGCTCGACCTAATCATAAAATCATCAAATCATCTAATGGATCTAGCATCAAGAGAAGCTGATAGAAAGATACGTGAGATACTTGAAAATCATAAAAATCTATTCTCAGAATACCATGAGCTCAAAACTCGTGTAAGCGGGAACACGATATTCTCAGAATTACATCTAGTAGTTAGCGATACACTAACCGTAAAAGAGGCACATGATATCGCGGATCATATAGAAGAAGAGATAAAACAAATACTCCCAAATGTAAACTTAACAATACATATTGAGCCCGAATTAAATCAGAGAGGAAAATTACCGAAGAATAATAAAACCAGTTAACTTAAATTAGCCATTGCTAACTGTGGAGCTTTCAACCATTGGAAAGTCGTTACAATATAGGGCTTAAAATCTTTCACCCTTAAACACGCGCATAAAATGCAGTGGCCTCTCTTTTATCTTGATTAGTACTAGGATATTAGAATTTGGAATCTGTTAAGCCATGACGAAGTTAAATCCTGGAGCTCCATGGCAGTACCATTAATTTCGCTATAGACCTGTTCACGAATTTTCGTTTCTCAACAACGCCAGCTCAATAATGAGCAAACAGGGATCCTGAGGTACATTATTCCGGTAATCTCTTGATGATGATTTCTCTAGCCGCCTCAAGGAGCTTTAGAGTTTTCTCCCACCTCTCTTCAAAAACCTTCTCACTAAGATCTCCCTCATAGAAATTTTCGTGGAGCGCTTCTGCATTATCAAGCAAGCTTCTAAATAGATCTTTATATCTCTCCTCAACGTTACTTGCAATGAAGTTGTCTATCTTTCCTCTGCCCCAATGTGGTATGAAAACATTCTTAATTGCCGCATAAAGCTTTATCAACGCTGTTACGGCTCCCCATAATTTCTCACCCGCTTGTCTAAGATCACCTTTCTCCTTAAGTTTTTTAGCCTCTTCAAAGTATTCCTTGTGAAGTTCTTTATACCTCTTGGCCCTCTCAGAAGGATCTACAACCATGTTCATCAACTCATCGAGAATGGCATCCCTATCCCATCCTGTTGCTTCTGCTAGCCCATTCACCCACATTTCATCCTTCTCGGTAAGCTTCTCACGCCGACTTAATTTCCCTGCAATTTTCACAATCTCTGACCATTCATCAGCTAATTCACTTAGAGAATATAGAGGACGCGCACTGTATCCCTCAGGTCTCGCCTCTTCAACTGAACCAATATTCCATCCAGCAAGCCTCCTCCTGCTCCCCTAGGAAGGGGATGTGGATGCGGAACCTGGCCGGCTGGGCCTTCGTCCTCTCAATCCCATGCAGGATAGTCGAGGAATTCACAAAAACTCCATGGCCCCTAGAAGTGAAGATCCCCTAACCTCTGGTAGCCGCCCCCTCCCTATACCTTGCTGCACGATTCGCGATTAATGAGGCTATAATCCCGGCTGGAACCCCTCCATCAACGTTTACGACGGCCAATCCAAGCGAGCATGATTGCAACATGGACATGAGGGCGCTTAACCCACCACCTCCAAGCCCATAGCCGCTTGATGTGGGGACAGCTATCACGGGTATATCAACCATGCTGGCCACGACTGATGGTAAGGCTCCCTCCCTCCCAGCAACCACTATCAAGACGTCGGCATCCCAGGCTATCATATCCCTCAGCGGCTTCAGCAGTCTATGGATGCCGGCGACGCCGACATCGTATGCTGTTAAAACCCGGCATCCCATCTCCTCAACTATCACCCTCGCCTCCTCAGCCACAGGCACATCGGCTGTCCCCGCTGCCAGGATGCCAACCCTCCCCCCAGTACTATGAACCCTAAAATCCCCTCTCTTGATCACGATTATCCGCGCCTTTTCATGCACCTGAATCTTCAAATCCTCGGGTATTAAGCCGGCTATTCTCCTCATATGTTCCTCCGAGGCCCTGCTGATTATCGCCCTCCCCGCCCCCTCAACCATCTTAATAGCTATCTTAGCGAGCTCCTCAACAGTTTTACCCTCGGCGAGTATGATCTCTGGCACTCCCCTCCTAATCTCCCTACCCACGTCAACTCTAGCTAAGTTATCCACCTCCTCTATTACAAACATCTTTAGAAGCTTCTCGGCATCATCGATCGAGATCTCGCCCCTTGCAACCCTCGCAAGGATCTCCCTCAACACTTGCAACCGCCTCCAATAGATGATACTATTAAGTAATGCCTGTAATTATTCCTCCTCGTGGAGATATGGCTGGAGGTATTAAGGGCCTGAGTAAGATACTGGTCATCGATTGCCAGGTGGCCGGGATATCTGGCGACATGTTCCTCGCCTCCCTTCTAGATCTTGGAGCGGATGTTAACAGAGTCATAGCGGCTATTAAGATGATTGAAGAGATCGGGGAATGTAAAAATGTAAGAATACATGTCAGAGATGTAACTCGAAGGGGGATAAGGGCCAAGAGGGTCGACGTTGAGGCGGATGGGTGGCCCGAGTTAACTGGAGCGGAGTTTATGAGACTGATTAAGAGCTGTGTTGATAATCTGGGGATCGGCCAGGATGCTAGAAAATTCGCATTAAACGTCGCGGAGACGCTGCTGAATGCCGAGGCTAAGCTCCATAGCGAAGATCCTAGCAACATTCATCTACATGAGCTGGGGCATATCGACGCCATAGCCGAGATCATTGGCTCAGCCGTGGCCCTTGAAGATCTCGGATTATTCAACGCTAAAATATACTCCACCCCCATAGCTGTAGGAGGGGGAATCATTGAATTTTCTCATGGGAGGGTTCCAAGCCCAGCTCCAGCCACGCTGGAGATCCTAATGTCGAGGGGGTTCCCGATTATAGGAGGCCCTATCGAGGCTGAGCTCACCACGCCAACTGGGGCCTCCATACTCGTCAACTTGGTGGATGAGGTTACAGGCCTCTATCCCGCGTTAAAACCCCTAAAAGTCGGCTACGGCGCTGGAGTGATGGATTTTGAGGAGATGCCAAACATTTTAAGAGTCATATTGGGCGAGCCCCTTCATTATAGTCTCTCAAGAGATGAGGTTATCGTCCTGGAGACAAACCTCGATGACGTGACGGGCGAGATCTTAGGGCATGCCTCGAGCAGATTATTGGCGGAGGGTGCGAGGGATGTAAGCATAATCCCCATGTTTACGAAGAAGAATAGGCCGGGCTACATATTAAAGATCATCGCCGATAGGGGGAACGCGGAGCGCCTAGCCCATATAATCATGGAAGAGACCGGGAGCCTGGGTGTGCGCCTTTATGCCTGTGAGAGGAGGATCCTCGTAAGGGACATCGTGCCCATCGAGGTGATGATAGATGGTGTGAGGGTGAGCGTGAGGATGAAGGTTTCAAGAGATGCGGGGGGCTCCATAATCCGGATAAAACCCGAGTATGATGACTTGGAGAGGATCGCGGGTATGGTCGGCAAGCCTCTAAGACATGTTTTAGAGGCTGTCGAGGCCCAAGCTAGGAGGCTGCTACTGGGGGAGGGATCATGATAAGCCTCGCCCAGAAATACGAGAAGCTGGAGAAGTTCATAAGAGATGAGGGGAAGCATGGCGTAGTAATAGCCTTCTCCGGGGGTGTTGATAGCTCGACATTGGCCGCGATCTGCTACAGGATCCTTGGGGATAAAGCTGTCGCCGTAACCGCCATCTCACCATTATACCCTAGGGAGGAGGTTGAGGAGGCGGGGGAAATTGCCGCCGAGATAGGCATCAGACACGTTTTTCTAGAGATGAATGATCTCCTAGACTATGAGGACTTTGTTAGAAATAGTGAGGATCGCTGCTATTATTGCAAGAAGAAACTGTTAAAGAGGCTTAAAAGATTGGCTGAGGGTTTGGGGCTCGAGGCCGTATTCGAGGGGACAAACTACTCGGATCTAGAAGGTCATAGGCCAGGCTTCAAGGCGGTCAGAGAGATGGAGGGCGTTTATAGCCCATGGGCTGAGAACGGCTTCACAAAGGAGGAGATTCGAGCTATAGCGAGAAAGATCGGGCTCTCAGTAAGCGATAAACCCTCATCAGCATGCTTAGCCACCCGTATACCCTTCGGGGAGAGAATAACGCTTGAAAAGCTTAACAGGATTGAGAAGGCCGAGAGCATAATTAGGAGGATGACGGGAGTTAAGCAGCTCAGGGTACGCGATCATAATGGTTTGGCGAGAATAGAGGTGGGAAAGAATGAAAGGCAGCTCTTCTTCAACACGGAAGTTATGGATACGCTAACTGAAGAGTTGAAAAAGCTCGGCTTCAAATTCGTCACGCTGGATCTAGAGGGATACAGAACGGGAAGCATGCTAATAACGGTGAAAACGGAGAAAGATAAAGTCTGAGCCCCTCCCCGCCCTGGGAAACGGGGCTATAATTTTATATTGAATAAAAATGGAGGAGAAGTTTAGGTTTTTGCTATCGGCGAGACCCTAGGCTTCTCGACTCTATGAAGTGCTATCGTTGACATGATTTTCGGAGTGAGAAGTATTAGCCCCCATATCGTGAATATTGATATCGTCATCAGTCCGCCGACCATTGTCATTTCATGAAGCATTATGGGGATGTCCGTGGGATTCGTCATCGCTGTTAGGAAAGGTGGCCAGGGCACCACCTCTCCATGCCAGACATGCTCTATCGCCAGTAGCGCTGCGCCTCCCCAAAGAAGCGTATTCAAAATACCTAGCTTCAGCCTCTCGATTCTCCGGCCAACCGTTTTCTGGATCAGCGTTGTTATTACCGCTATTATCGTGGGCGTTATGAAGCAGGCCATGCTTACGCCCCCTTCAGTGACACAATATGGTTAAATAGTTGTTACCAATTAAACCTTTCCGTCAGCATGTGGCTCATAGTGCTGCTCTTTTCCGCCGCCATCTCAACGGCATTATGGTACTCCAAGGCGGAAGATGATAAGTACATGCTGAAATTTCTCAGCCTGATATTATGGGGGGCGTCAATAATGGTTCTCGTAGATCATATAGTGGGATACCTTACTGAGGGGGGAGAATTCATAGAAATGACGGCGGAGGCGACGGTGCTGGGCTTCATTATGCTGCTCACAGCGATAATAATATGGGAGATAGCGCTGCTAATAAGAGACCCGAAAAGAGTATTACATAGAAGGCCATCACAGGAATGATTAATGCCTCCTATCCGCAAGATATGATTCTGGACATCATGAATGCTTAAACATTCTTCAAGAATTCCTGTTAGGTCCGATGCTCCATTAAGCTTCCTCATCATTCTTGGCCCTCATACCCCGCATAGGGTTAAGAGGGCTTGAGCAGACTCTATTGGAAAAGCTTATGAATATAGGAAGTTTGTTTGTATCCGATGCTGAAGGCTTTTCAGGTTAGGGTTTATGGTAGGGTTCAGAGGGTTGGTTATAGGAGGTTTGTTCTGGACTCTGCTCAGGAGCTCGGCCTATCAGGCCATGTCAAGAATGAGAGGGATGGATCCATAACAGTCTTCACTCAAGGAAACGAGGATGCTTTAGAGAAATTCATTGAGATGCTGAAGTCTCCCCCGCCACCAGCATATGTCAAGTCCATTGATGTTAAGGAGGCTAAGCCGAGGCCAGCAGTAAAATACTTCACAATCAAACCATCACCACTACACGAGGAACTCCAAGAAGGCTTCGGAGCAATGCAATCAATATTCATGGAATACTGGAGGGAATTCAGGGATTATCGTGAGGAATTTAGGGAGTTTGCGAGGAGGACTGATGAGAATTTCAAGATAATGATGGAGAAGTATGGCGAGATATCGGAAAAACTAACAACAATACTAGAAACATTGACAAGGGAGTCGAGGGAGACTAGGGAGATGCTGAACGAGACAATGAAACTATTAAAAGAAGCACTAGAAAAACTATCAAGATAATTTCGTGAATTAAAGACATGATATCTTGGAATGAAATGTTAAAAACCTTATTCTGAAGCATTGAGACTATCTCATGTTAAACTTTAGTGTATGCCTCCACCCCCAGCTGCCTCGCGGCCTCCAAGGCCCTCTCATCAATATACGGCGTAACTATTATCAACCTGTCAGGTTTCCTCCCAGTCATCTTCTCGTATAGCTCGGCCTTCCTCCTGAACTGAAAGACATCCGACGCCCTTACATGCGATGATACCTCAATAAGTATAAGCTTGCCATTACTCACGGTAACATCTACCTCAACCTCGCTCGGGTATCCAAAGACCATTCCCGTCTCATCATAAGCCCTCCACCTCTCAATCCTAAACCCAAGCTCCTTCTCCAGCAAACCCCTCAGGCCCTCCCTGAAAGCGTCCTCGGCCATAAGACCCCACCTAGCGCCCAAGGCGCTAATATGCCTCTCGATTAGCTCAAAACCCCTAATCATATCCTCCCTGAGCCTGTTCATATCCTCTCTAAGCCTGACAAGCTCGGCCTCATGTCTAACCATGTCTTCCCTGAGCTTATTCATGTCCTCCCTGAGCCTGACGAGCTCGGCCTCATGCCTATCAAGCCTCTTGAGTATCTCCTCCAAACCCAATAAGCCCGCAACAGCATACCTAAACTCCTCATCCTCCCTCAACAGCTTAAGAATCCTAGACTTCAGCTCCCTCGCAGACACACTCACGCCCAAACAATAAAACCAGCACCCTCTAATAAGATTTGAGATCATCATAGGCTTTCCATTTCTCAACCCGAATCCAAGCTCCTTATCCAATAATCCCCTCAAGCTCTCCCCTAAAAGCGCTCTCAGCTATGAGACCCCACCTCGCTCCCAAAGTACTAATATGCCTCCCAATAAGCTCGAAGCCCCAATCATATTATCTCCAAGCCTATTCGATGCATATAGCCACCATAACCCCTATCAACAATTATCAGAGGCCCGTTACATCTCCTCTTACCGGTTTTCCTCTCATCTGTCGATGTTAGCTCAATCTTGGCAAGTATCTCTATTTGAAAGTCCTTTGCCAGGCTGGAAGGGATTTTTGGGATTCAATTATTGGAAAATCGTTGCAATATAAAGTTTAAAAATCTTTTGCTCCATAACACGGGCATAAAAATGAGGTGGAGTACAGCGATCATGTTTCGAGACCGAGAAATAGATGCCCCCGATTATGTGGGTTTTCATGAGGAATGTCCATAAAAAGAAAAATGTCTAAGCTCTTTTTAAGGGATGCGTGTATCGTATAGCACCTCATCATTTTTAATATTTTTAATGGAAGCATATCAAGAACCCTGAACTTATGGCGGAGGGGGTGGAGGCAGCCTTCTCCTATACAATAATAGAAATAATAGAAATAGAAATAGTATGGATAGTACTAATATAACTGCAATAATCATGAGTATTATAGCAAAGTTTATCGGCTGAGCTCCCGGCTTCTCGGCCTCCTTAACCACCTCCAAGCTTCCAGTTAAACCATTTACATTAACGTTGTATATTCCCTCTCTTTCTGGTATAAAGCTAAAATATATTCCTCTGGATTGCCCGGGGTCTACAACCTGTTTATGAACGCCGGCAATGTTGCCATTAATTCTTAGTTCAACACTACATGTAAGAGGCGTGTTCCCAATATTCTTTACGCTTACTGATATCGTGGCCTCCTCCCCGATCCTAACCCTGCTTGGTTTAATTTCTAGATTTGATACCTGGCATACAGGAGCGAAGACCGTTTCAGTTGTAAGGCTTGTCATCTTGGATTCTGGTAGTCCACCCCTATCTCTTTGTAGCGCTGTCCAGTTGCGGGGTCCCCATCCGAGTCTATAAGAATACTCACCTGCCTCCTCCAATCACTAGAGGTTGCAGGCATTGAACCATAGAATTCCACATAGAAGAATAAGTTATCCAAGACCTCCTTCATGTATAACGCCTTTGAATCAATCCACCCCGAATCGGGATACGCGCGTGGAATAGAGTAAACTAACGAGTAACCTCATTACTACCCTGCGCTAGAAGCGATTGATTGGAGAAAGTTATCAGCAATAAGAGAATTAAGAATAAGAATATGTAAGGAAACTTCATGATTAACGAGCTCCAGCTCACAACCATTGTCCAGTTTTATTTAAGCTTTTGAGCCGCCATATTTCATCACCAGAAAAAGAGATTTCATTATTAAGAGGCCCCAATCCGCTTACGAAGAGCCTAATCAATCTCCTCTCTAATCTTTTCAGCATCAGCGCGGTTATTGCCATGTAAAGGATTGTGGCCCAGGCATTAATAACGCGAGTCTAAGCCATGTCCAGCCAATACTCCATGCCCTCTCCCAAAAATGTAAGATGCATCTCATATACGATTGCCATAGAAGTATGGCTAGGCCACCTAACCTAAGAGGCTAGACTTATCCGCGGCCATCCTCTAAATTACCTCCTGCTTCAGGGATCTTGAGAACTCTTGTAATCAGGTTACTCATAATCACGCTCAAAACAAATACCCGTAAAAACACTTATGCATGTGGGCTGCTTACTCATGGGCTATTGCCGTGCCAGTAAAGATTATATGAATGTGATAGCGTTTTTGTTCGGCTTGCCCCCTCATGCCGGGTTTAGGACCAGCCTCCTCGTCTTAATACTCATCATAATTGGTGTCACCGCCTCTCTCTACTATCTTTACTATATTCAACCTCAGTTTACCACATCCACCAGTACTACTCCGCCCATTACCACCAGCACTTTACTCATCGACCCATCAAGAATTAATCTGGAGGTCGAGATATCAAGCGTGGATGGCGTTAAGGAGTTTAGGAATATTGCGATGATCAATGTAGAGGATGCGGATTCCCTGCTTTTCAAGCCTATCGACGTAAAGACCGATGGCCTATCATCCATTAGCCTGAGTGGCAGGGTGCTACTGGTCTCGGACAATAATAGCTACACTATTGATATGCCATGCATCCTGAGGCTTAACGTCTCCTGCCCCCGGATAACAGCGATCATCCCCGGATATGACGCGCCGCTCAGAATTGAGCCCGGAAGATACCTGCTATCAATAGAGCTCTCCTGGAGAGAGGCCAGGGGCCATGGCATGATCTACCTATCACTCTCCCCAAGAGCCTATGATGCTGTCATCATTTACCTAGGCTCATACCAGCCAGAAAACACCTCCAGCTGGATCACTGCTGAAGGATCCACAAGATCCTATGCATTACTCGTCGATAAGACTAAAACCTCTACAGGCCGATCAGGCTATGGAAAGTTCACCATACATGTATGGATCTTTGAAGCCGCTGGAGAGGAATACAAGAAGTTTAAGCTCGAGCTGACGTCACTGGAAACCGGGAAGACCGTGGCAGCCCTCGAAGTACCAATCAAGAAACAGGGCCCCTACTACCAAGCACTACTAATAGTGAAGGCCAAGCCCGGAAAATACCTACTAAAAATCACAGACCCAGTAAACCTCAAGATAGAACTGAGAGTAGAAGAATAGCCTTTAACATTATCAAGCAAAGTAAATTTACGAAGGTTATTTATGAACCTCCCAGCCGCCCCCGCCTCCAACTCCCAAAACTCATAATAAACAATTGAAAGGTGCCAACTCAACTCTATAAAGAGAAGGGAATACCCCCATCAGCAAATTGAGGCCGATTTTCAGCTGTTCTAATCCAGAATTATCTACTGTTCGAAAACTCAGTAATTAATTCCACGTAACAAATGTTCAGGTAGCATTGCCTCACTTATACCATAACCAATAAGAGATTGTTGGTGCATGGGGCTGAGGTAGTGGCCTAGGGCCCGTGGAGCGCCTCAGAAAGTCGCATTTTATGAATATGCCCGAAAAAGCGCCTCGATGCTTGATGCTTGGTCAAGATAATAGAATTGATAAGCTAGGAAGTCGAAGTGACTTCAAGAATTTACGAAAACTAAAAGCTTAAATATTTTTAACGTCCTCAGAAATGCAGGAACCGAAATTGATTGAAGTGCTATTATCAGTTGATGTTACAACACATATGAACATGATGATTTATTCAGCAATACTTAAAATAATATGTTATCTTAGAGAAAAAAGGAGGTTATAAATGATGAATAAACTGTCAATCCTACAGATTCGCATCGCTACAACTTTTCTACTCGACCCCGACATTCCTGTATTGCTCAGCAAGCTTGCGGGGAGGGGATATATCACAGCACGTGTCAAGCACGCACTCGACGCGGCTACAATCATTCCCATAGAACCTCCTAACGTGATTGCCGGTAAAGGGACTGTGAGAATAGATTATGACTTCGGAAGAAAAACTTTAGGAATTGAAAGCCCAAATCCAAAAGAAATCATTACCACCTCAGAGGAAGTTTGGGAATGCCTTAAGGAGATGAACGTAGATGTACAAAAAGCTCTTATTCCTTACGAAGTGATCATTGTGGCGGAAGTATCCTTAAAACCCAGATTTACAGATAACAAGTATACCTTTAGAGAATTATTCGACTTTAATCTAAGATTAATGGAAGGCGGCTTTGTTAGTGAAGACGGAGACCCGACTTCAAATAAATGGTTCCATCTAAAAATATCCCCAATCTGGGGCTCATACAAAGGAAGTGATAAAGAGAATCTATACAGGGTTACAGTAGTATACAGGGAAGAGAGGTCAAAACTTATAAATTTCATAGAAAACATAGAAAATGTCTTAAGAAAATTATTGGAGGGGGTGTAAAGTTGTCGAGCATCTCTTATGAACTTGAACATCATTTAGAGTCTGCGACAGAGCCGGGCTCCCAGCATGAGCCATACCGTTTCCTATCTCAGCCCTCCACCTCGACCATGGAAATCAGGAACTTGGCATTAAACATATCCGAGACCTCTTTCAGAGCTGGTGAGACATCACTCGGCCTATCTTCTCCCAGTCGTTTGGATTTAGTTCGCCAGACAGTAATAGAAAGTTACATTCCTAGCCTAGTAGCCATGTTATCGAGAAGCGCTTACAGAATAAAGATATATAATGATAGCCTTTATGGCACTGTAGCCGAGATAGTAACAGATCTCTCAGCTAAAGACGCTCTAGAACTTTGGTTGAAACTCATCGACTATGTGCCCTATGAAAACTATGGAGTCATTTTATCAGTCAAGTGGCTAGGAGAAAACAACGTCAGCGAAGATGAATTAATAAACTACATGGTCAAGATAATGATTAAATCAAAGATGGGGCCTAAAGCTCTACCAGGATTTAATGCCACACGCATGGTTCAAGAAGCCCGTGAATAACGGCGATGGCTTACCTAGATACCGATGTGATTCTCGCATATTGTATTGATGGCGATCCACAACATAGTAAAGCTGTAAATATCTTAGAAAAACTAAGACAAAACACGAACAGATTCTATGTCTCACCCCTCACATTAGTAGAGCTTTACTCTGTGTTATCGAGAAATATCCAAAGCTACAAGTTGCCTCCCGGCATTGAAGAGTTAACAAATCATAGAAGTAAGCTACGGACAACAATCACTTATTTCCTCCAACTTCTCTCCATCAACATACCCTCAGACGAGGCTAAACTAACAGATTTAGATGGCTTAAAGCTCTTCCACAAATTCCTCGAGGCCATTGATCTAGCCACCAAACTAAAATTGAAAACATTAGATCTTCTTCATATAGCATATGCAAGCCAATTAGCAAAGAAAAAGCTCATACAATTCTTCATCACATTCGACTCCAAAATTCTAGAAAACAAAGAAGCCATATTGAAAAATACAGGGATAGAGGTTATAGATGGATAATACAATTGGATTAATCACTTTCACCCCCATTTGAAATCCTACACCGTTTCCCAAACACTTGCTCTAAGAACCGGCTGAAAACTCATCATAAAATCCATTCACGAATAAACGATAAACCTCACTCAATAATCTTCAGAATACTATACATGCCAAAACCCACAGCCTTATCCGCCTCAACCACCCATACATCACTATACAAACTCGCCCAAGCTATAACCGGGGAGCGAAAAAACCTGTCGCACTCCACTTCATCTTTACTTTATGTGCATATTATTGAGCGAAAGGCCTTTTAAACCCTATATTCCTCTAAGGAACATGCCATAGATTAACCAGAAGAATGCCAAAAGCCAGCCACCATACATCAACCCTCTCAGCCTCAACATTTCGAAAACCCAGCTAATCGAGAAACACAAAGCCTCAACCGCACCGCCAAAAAACTAAGCTCGAAAACTCAATATGCCCAAGAAGTTCGCTAAGCTCCTAGAACCCACCTCCAAGAACATCCTAAATGGTACACAATCCACCACTATCGTTTTTGTTTATCGTTTTCACTCTTGGCTCATTTGGCTATGCCGCTGGGCGATGGCGTTTTTGGAGGTCTGGATCTCCCGTGTTTTTGGAGGATTTTCTTCTTCGCCTCGCTTTTTCCGCGACTTCCTCGCCCTCCACCTCTATTCCCTCTTTCTCAGTTATTTCTAGGGCTTCTGTGAGCATGGACTTGAACTCTAGGCTCAGGATTTTTCGCTTCATCTGTTCTTGTAGGTCGAATAGTCCGCTGATCTTCTGCATGTTGCCGGATTTGTCCATCATGTATCTTATGCAGTAGTTGTATTTCAGGGGCCACTTTTCTATGTAGAGTATCCGCGTCTCGTCCTCGTCCACGAAGATCCTCAGCCTCCTGTGGACATGCATTCCGAGGGCTCTTCCGCCTATCCACTTCACGGGATCCTCGGCGAAGAACTTCATGTAGTCCCCGGCTGATGGAGTATACCTACCATCCTTCCACGCCTTAGCCATCTTACGCAGCATATTCATCTTGAAATGATGCTCGATGGGGGATTTCAGATGCGCCGTCAGGACCGCTATGTTCTCAGTCCCCTCCACGATCTCCCTCAGTATGCCGAGGTGCCTCGCTATTATCCCGCCCAGCTCGGCCGCGATGCTAGCCCTGAACTCGGCTGGAGCTGATAGGACGCGCCTGTGATAATGTGCGGTCATGCTGTCTAGGAATATTAGCGCCCTGCTTGGCCCCTCCTTCCTCAGTTTCTTGAGGGCCTCGCCCTGCTCTCTTAAATCCTTGACGCGCATGAATCTTATGCCCGGGATCTCCGGAGCCCCGCCCTCCGTGTCCACGTAGATCGCCTCATATTCTCCCAAGCTTAGGATGTTCTCGGCAATCTTCAGGCATAGGGTTGTCTTGCCGCATCCAGTCGGCCCATAGATAAGCACTAGGGTGCCTGCTTCAAGGCCGCCCGTCAGATCATCTATCGGCGTCATGGTCTTTATCATCTTCACCATCAATCCACCCTCCTCTCCCGCCCACCCTCATCCAGGACATGGGATCGGTGGAGGCTCACGCCGCCAGTCCTCCAATGAGTATGAAGAATCCAGCAGCCCCGTATGCTCCGTCTTGTGCCTGAGGAGGAGGGCGGCGGCGATGTAAAGTATCAGGGAGAGTATGATAATTATGATTATGATATTTGGTGTCCATGAGAGTAGCTTGATTACGGGCTTGAATGTGTCCTTGACGGGCTTCTCAGGGACCGGCTGGATGGGCTGGATGCTGGTCATCATCCACCTCCCCCGGCATGGGGGCCTCCCATACTCTGCTGGGCGGCGGGAGGTCTAGGAGCCTCATGACCTCATCTATGGCTATCTCGACATGCATCCCATAAAGCCTCGGGTTCTGGTGCTTCACAACCGTGATTATCCTCCTGCCGCTCGCCGGGAACTGCTGGATCTGGAGCTGGATCCTCGAATACGTCTTTACGGCGAAGCCGCCCACATAATCCCTCTCGGGATCGTAGACCGATGTGGGCCAGGTTGTCACGACCACCGCGGAGCCGGTCTCGGCGGCCAGGGAGTGGAGGATGTAGATTAATGTCTCGAGCCTCGACTGGAGCCTATCCCTCTCGTCATCCGACTCAGCCGCCCTGATCAGCGAGTGATAGTGGAATGTTATGCTGTCCACTATTACGAGGCTGCCATCCAGCACGTCCCTCGGAAGCCTCCTGAGCCTCCTAACGGAGTCCTCTAGGGCCTCCATGCTCCTGCTGGCATGCTCGATGTTCATGTTCCTCCTAGCGGCCTCCGGGAGCCTCTCGAAGGCCTCCTCCACGGGATTCCCCTCCACATCTATGTAGCTGACCTTGAGGCCGTTCTTCGCGGCATTGTATGCGGAGGCCATGAGGATGGTGCTCTTGCCCGCGCCGCTCTCGCCGACCAGCAGGGTTATCACACCCCTCCTCCAACCCCCAATCAGCCTATCGAGGGAGCCGAATCCCGAGGGTATGCATCTCTCGCTCAAGCCGCCTCACCCCCGAGCCCGGCGAGGATCCTGGCCGAGTTCTTTATCCTGTAGGCGAGATCCCTCCCCATCCTCGGTATCTCCATGAGCTTCTCGAGCGGGGCTTTCGCGACATCCTCCACGGTCCTTAGGCCCGAGTTGTAGAGCATCCTGGCCCTCACCCTCCCAACGCCCTCTATGCTGCATAGCTGGAGGAGCTCCGGCTTGACGCCGTGCCTAATCCTCTCGGAGAGCTCCATGAAGTATAGGGCGTGCTTGTGGTTTCTCAGGACCAGTAGCAGCTCGGCTATCGCGGATGAGACCCACTCCGCGTTCTCCTTGAGCACGAGCAGGTCTCCCGGCGCTATGCCATACGCGTTCGATATAGTCTCCTCCGAGACCTCGTTTACCCAGAGCTTTAGGGCGAATGCCTTGCCTATCATCTCCATCTCCCTCCCCTCCGCGCTCCATCCAAGCCTCTCCAGCGCGGACGTGAAAGGGTCTATCATGTGCAGTGGGACCTCGTAGGATATCGGGGATATGTCGGGGCTCGCGGAGACGGCTATCAGGGCGATATCCTCGTCCAGCGCCCTGATGAACGATACCCTCTTGGCAATTATCGCGGTTATCGGGTCCACGCAGAGCTCCGCAACCCTCCTCCCAAGCCTCGTCAATGTGAGCGAGTCGGGCTCTATGATGCCTATCCTCCTGAGGAAGTCCAGCTCCTGGTGGACGAGCTCCGGATCGTATAGGCCCTGTATCTTGAGGAGGGTTGAGGCCATGAAGTCCTCCAGGTCCGCCTCGCTCTCGACTAGGCCGGAGCTCATGGACGCCAGTATCGCCCATGAAACCCTCCTGAGCAGGTTGCTTTTGATGGGCTCCGGCTCGCCCGAGAGATATCTCCTGACATACGTCGTGAGCCTCCTCTTGCTCGTGGCGATTATCACGCTGTAGCCAACCCTGTCGAATCCAGGTCTCCCAGCTCTCCCGGCGAGCTGCTTATACTCCATCACGCTCATGTCCCTAACGGACTTCTTAGCCTCCGGTATTATGACCATCCTAGCGGGGATGTTTACTCCAGCTGCGAGAGTGGGCGTAGCGCATATCACCTTCAGCCTCCTCTGGAGGAAGCCCTCCTCAACTATCTTCCTGAACTGGTATGTTAGCCCGGCATGGTGGAACGCGACGCCCCTCTCCACGCATGACGCGAGGTTCTCGGCCATCTCAAGGCCCCTCCCCTCAGCCCTAATCATCTCTGCATCCCTTCTGAGGCCCTCCCTGTCTATGGCTAGCGCTCCAACAATCTCGGCCATCTTCTGGGCATATGATTCGCTCGTCCTCCTGCTATGCGCGTATATCATGGCCTGGCCGCCGTCGAGTATGCAGTTTATCGTGAGCCCTATCATGGGGTTGCCTACGACCTTAACCTCCTCGGACTCGAGCTTGCCCGAGTTCAGGTAGTAGAGCCTGCCATCATAGTATACGCATTCCCTTAATTCCGTCGGCCTCCAATTTGATAGCAGGGGCTTGGCCCTCAGCCAGCCTGCAACCTCCTCATAGTTCGTGACGGTCGCGCTCAGGCCCAGCCTCTGGGCGCCTGAGGCGATCTTCATGAGCGCGGTGGCGGCCACCTCAAGCCTAGGACCCCTCTCCTCATCCGCCAAGAGATGAACCTCATCAACGACTATCAGCCCGACATCCTTGAGCCATGAGCTCCTATGCCTCACGCAGCTATCCGCCTTCTCGTACGTCGCTATTATCACGTCCATGTTCTTGAGCCATTCCTCCGGGCTATCATAGTCCCTCGAGACCGCGGCAACCTTGACGTCAAGAGGCTCAAGTATTCTCTTGAAGTACTCGGCCTTCTCGCTCGTGAGGGCTCTCAGGGGAGACAGGTATAATGCCTTGTATCCCTTCTCAAGGGCCTTGGCGGCGGCCAGGACCGCGAGGAGCGTCTTCCCGGATGCCGTCGGCGTGGATACTAAGAGGCTCTCGCCATCCAAGAGCCCGGCCTCTATCGCCTGGGCCTGCGGCGGGTATAACCTCTCGATCCCCATCTCCCTGAGCCTGCTCCTCACGGCATGGTCTATCGGGAGATCCTCAACCCTCATCGGCCCCACCTCCACTTCTCGCGGACATTTGCTCCAAGACCTTCTTAGCGTATCTCAGCATCCTCTGAGCCGACGTGAGCGGGACCTGTCTCCCCTCCTTCATGGCCTTGCTCGCCTCTATCACGAGTGTCTTGGCGTCCTTGGCCTCGTTTACGGTCAGCGGCTTCTCAGCGCCCCTGGCCTCCAGCATCTCGATTATGTCATCCAAGTGCCCCTTGCCGATGTTGTAGAAGGCCTTGAGCGCATTCACCATGAACTCGTAGGACTTGAGGACCGACTGGGCATACTTGCCCTGCCTGAATAGGCTCTCAGCGAGATAATATGCAGCCACATGCTCCCCGAACCTGTCAAGTGCCTCCTCCTGATCCAATATCGCCTGCTTGGCCTCGGCGGTCTCCTGGCCCTGGGGCTCGCCAGCCGCTTCTCGAGGCGCCTCGGATACCGTTATCGCGCCCCTCTCCCTGACAACCCTCTGATACTCGTTCAGCAGCTCAAGCCCCGTGGCGGACGTGTAGTAGAGCCCTCCGAACTGCGTCAGGTAGCCCTTCCCCTCGAGCTTCTTCACGAGCTCGGCGTCCAAGTCCCTAGCGCTGGTGAGGTCTATCGAGAGGCCGGATCTAGCCTGCTGGAGTATCCGGGCGGCGTCTATGACCTTTTCGCCGAACTCCCTCTCAAGGGCCGTCGGCTCAATCTTCCCCGGCTTCTCCTCAACGGCCTCCTCCGACGCGGATCCACTGGTCTCTGAGGCCGCTGCGACGGCGACCGCTCTAGCCTCCTGAACCGCCTCAACAGGCTTCTCCATGGGCTTGGGTGGTGGAATGTATGCGGGCTCGGGGGCCCTGTATCTCGCTATCATGAGCTTGTCCGTAGTCGAGGCCACGATCTCCCCGGGCTTAATCCCCCTGGCGGCCCTCACTATCTGCCTCATCAGCTCGTCATCGAGCCTGCCTGGGACCTCCGGCATCCCGGTGGCGAGTATCGTCGGGCAGAGCCTGAGGAGGTATGGCGATGCTATCGGGCTCCTTGAGACGAGTATCAGCCCCAGGCCCCTGCCCCTCCGCGATGCTATCGCGTTGAAGATCCTCTCCCAGCTCTCCCTAGCATTATATGCTAGCAGGTTTATGTCGGGTAGGAGCTTCTCCGGATTATGTAGTACTAGGACCGCGTTATGCCTACTTAGCATATACATGCTGTATGCCATCGCGAAGACCGCCTGCCTCTGGGGCAGATCCCTCACGCTTATGTAGAGCACATCCCAGTCATCGCCGAGGGACGCGAACGAGAGGCCCCTAGATCCTATGAAGCTGCATAGGGAGAGGACGCTCTTTATCAGGTTCCCGCGCCTATCCTGTATCTGGTCAGGTATCAGCCTGATCAGGTCATCTCTGGAAATGTTTCCAGCCTGGAGGTCTCTTACTAGGGCGCGCGCCGCCACGAGTATCAGCGGGATATCATCGTTCTCAAGCTTGTTTGCTAGGGCGAATGCGTATGCGAACGCCTCGACCGCCACGGGGCTCCTCAAGAAATCGTCCACGACATCGAATGCCTCGGCCCTGGACGCCTTAACCCTCCCACAGCCCCTGGGCACGAGGAGCGATGACTCGCCGATTATCACAACCCTCCTACCAAGCCTCCTAGCCTCATGGACAAGGGCCCTCGCGACGTCAATCGCCCCCTCGCCCGTTACTATTATGCCGGACTCGAGGCTGTCTATGCTGAGGACCCCCTTCTTCAGCAGGCTATCGCCCGCCTTAACCCTCTCAATCTTCTCCTGGGGCTGCTGGAGGATCCTCGGCGACCTTGTCTTGGAGATTATGCTCGGGGGCCTTACCAGGAGCATGAGGCCCAAGCCTCCTGCTAGGAAGAGCATCCAGTCGCCGAGGGCCAGGCTCCCCACGAAGCCCAGTATCGCGAGCAATATCGCGAGGCCGAACCTCGTGAAAAGGGCCCATGATAGTATCCTGCCGCCCAGGGATGAGAATATCCAGCCGCCGGGAATGAAGGCGAAGAACATCATTGCTACCGCCAGTATCAGTAGGCCTATCAGCGCCAGCATTATGAACGGCTTCAGGGCCAACGCCATGAGGCCTCCGGCCACGAAGAGGCCGAGCCTGAGGATTATCCTCCCCCACTCTACCATGGCTCCTCACCCGGCCTTATCAAGCCGCCCCTCCTACGCGTCACCCTCTTTCTACTCCTCCTGCGGGCCATGGAGAGTAGGAGAGCTGTGAGGACCGATACCGGGAGTGTCACGATAATCATCTTGGGGTCTATTATCACGGTGATTATGGAGGCTAATGTTATGAATGTGAAGATCGCCTTCGCGCTCACCTCTCCGATGCCCTCCTCCCAAGGCGTGGCGTCAACATGCTCCCTGGAGCCACCTCCACCCCTCCCTCCCCTCAGGTGGCCGTAGCCATCCCCGAGGAACGTGGGCTGTATTATCATGTTGTCCACGGCGGCCTGTGAGGAGATCCAATCCTCA